>OGOZ01001570.1_pt1 | contig 12541 bp, 10 predicted proteins | sample 1552801 | NCBI WGS metagenome assembly OGOZ01 (sample SAMEA2580196, study PRJEB22360) | human gut metagenome | biome: human gut; feature: human-associated habitat; material: faeces | place: Denmark | collected 2008/2010
ACTACACTTTTACTAACGAATATTTTTTGAAATCTTTATTTTATATAGAATTGCACTTTTTTTAAAAAATTATCAAAAAACAGGGACTTATCCCTGTCTATCTGCTTCCTCCAACATATTTGTAATAAATATACCATATCCTCTTCTTGGGTTATCAGTAAGTACATGAGTTACTGCCCCGATTATTTTATTATTTTGTATAATTGGAGACCCACTCATACCTTGCACTATTCCATTTGTTTTGGTAATTAGTTTCTTGTCTGTTACTTCAAATAATATATTTTTAGTAGGATCATTATCACTAACCTTTAAAATATTAATATCAAACTCTTCAACTATATTATCTTTAAGCACTGTTCTAAAATATGCTTTTCCTGTTTTTACTTCATTTTTACTTGCAACTTCAATAACATCTTTTCCATCGATACTTTTTTCATATTTACCATATATACCATTAATTTTATTTTTTGTTATTGTACCATATTTTTCTTCAACATGATAAGTAGCATTCTTTTCACCTGGATTGTTTCTTGATGACTTTTCTACTCCGGTTATTTCGGATTTAAATATTGAACCATCTTTCATCTCAAACTTTAATCCTGTACTAGATTCTACTATTTCATGCCCAAGGGATGCAAATATTTTAGATTCTGGGTCAATAAATGTAAGAGTGCCTATACCAATAATCTTATCCTTTATATAAAGCCCTGTTTTATATATGTCTTCTTCCTTTACTAACTTAATAGTGGTCTCATACTTTTTATTATTACGTATATAAGTAATCTTTAACTCATTTTTATACTCATCCATAACATCCGATAGATCAGTTATACTATTTATAACAGTATCATCTACACCCGTTATGACATCACCCTTTTGAAGTCCTGCATTCTTACCTGGAGAACTCTTTCCTACGTTATAAAAACCTACGACTAAAACACCTTTTGATCTAATTTCTATACCAATGTTGTCTCCTCCAAGTACTACATTATTTGAATAAGCGTTAATAGAAATTGGTATACTAACTATAGTAAGTAATAAAAGAAGCAGTAGTTTGTTTTTAAAATTTTTAAAAATCATTTAAATCAACTCCTTAAACAAACTACATTATTATTATTTACTATATACTATAAATTATAGTATCAAAAATATGGTAATTTTTATTTATTTATGTTATTCTTTTAAAAAGGAGGAATATAAATGAAAAAATATCCATTATTACAATTAAACAAAAACAAGCTAACTTACAATGTATCTAGCATAGTAAATAGATGTAGTGAACTTTCAATATCCATCGCCGGAGTTATAAAAGGTGCAAATGGTATGGATGATGTAATAGATTGTTTTATAAAAGGAAATGTTAAACAAATTGCATCTTCTAGATTTGAGCAATTAAAAAAAGTAAAAGAAATTAATAGTTCTATACCTACGATGATGATTAGAATTCCTATGTTATCTGAGATTGAAGAAATAATTAAGTATTGTGATTATTCTGTTAATTCAGAAATTAAAGTACTTGAAAAATTAAATGAAGAAGCTAAAAGACAAAATAAAAAGCATAAAGTAATTATTATGGCTGATCTTGGTGATTTAAGGGAGGGTTATATTGATTATAATGAATTAGTAAATGTTTCATTATATGTTGAAAAAAATCTCAATAATTTAATTTTATCTGGAATTGGTACTAATTTAGGATGCTATGGTTCAATTAAACCTGATATTAATAATCTAACTAAATTAGAAAATATTGCAAACTCTATTGAAGAAAAAATAAATAGAAAACTTGAAATAATATCTGGTGGCGCAACAAGTAGCATACCATTAGTATATAATAAAACAATACCTAGTAAAATAAACCATTTAAGAATTGGCGAGGGAATATTACTTAATATGGACTTGCCAGAATTGTGGGATGTTGAAACTGGTCTTAATAATGATACCTTTATTTTAAAAGCAGAAATAATAGAAAAAAAGGATAAACCAAGTTACCCAATCGGAGAAATATTTATTGATGCTTTTGGTAATAAACCTACCTATACTGATATAGGCATTAGAACTAAAGTTCTTTTAGGAATTGGAAAACAAGATATCGGTGATTTTGATAAGTTGATACCACTTGATGATAGAATCAAATTAATCGGAGCATCAAGTGATCATTTAATCGCAGATATAACAGATTGTAAAAATGACTATGATATTGGTGATATAATAGAGTTTAAATTATATTATCAAGCTCTACTTTTTAGTAGTCAATCTGAATATGTAAAAAAGGAAAGTGTTTAGCTTTCCTTTGTTTTTATATTATGTTGTTTTGCATATTTTTCAGCATAAGAACCCTTATTGCAAACAATAGTAAAATCATAAGTCTTTGCAAAAGCATTTTCATCAATATATTTTACTGAATCAGGGATATATATTATTTTTAAACTTTCATTATTATAGAAAGCATTTTTTCCAATATTTATTACTCCCTCATTAAGTCTTATTTTTTCAATATTATGGCATTCGGCAAAAGCACTATCAGATATCCATTTCACATTACCTGGTATGTCTAATTCAGTTAATCCTTGACACCAAGCAAATGCTGCAAATCCAATATTAACAAGACTTTTTCCAAAATCAATTTGTTTTATATTTTCATTTTTCCTATATAATCTTTTACCAACTCTATGAACTTTATAACCATCAATTTCACTCGGGAAAACAACTTCTTCCTTTTCATGAAAATATTTATCTATTGAACCATATTTAAAATCACTATTAGCTTTCATTTCAAATTCATCATTCTTTACAAAAACCTCTCTGCCAGGCGTATAATCATAGTCAAGTAATAAGGAAGTTCCGTAAACTTCATCAATAGCAGCAGTCATATCTAGTTCAGAATTACCTTTCAATAAAATAATATCTCCAGATCTAACATTTTTTTTTATAAAATCAACTAATTCATCATGTTTTGTTAAAATACAACAATTATGATAATTCGATGCAATTAAACCATCATATATAGGCCTACTGTCTCCATAATAATTTATTTGCTTTTGTGTACTATCCGCTACTGAATAGCAAACAATATAATCAAGATTATTTTTACTAATTTCCTTCCCCAAATCATAAGAGATATTATAATAGTTTTCACCGAGCTTATTTTCTCCACCTATAAAGGCGAATTTTTTACAGCCATTAGCAATGGTCATTTCGTCAACAGCAACAATACCAGATTTTATCGAAGTATTACAGACATTATAGCAATCTATAAAAAGGAGTACATCCCCTAAATGAATAATATTTTGTCTTATTCCTTTTGTCTTGAAATTCAAAATATTTTTCTTAATTGTTTCATCATCAATGCCTAAGTATTTTGCCATAGCGAATGCTGCTAGAACATTATATGCATTATGTTTTCCTACTACATTTACTTTTAAATGTATTTTGTTATTTTTATATATTATATCAAGTTCTAAATATCTACCTACTTGTTCAATATTTTCTGCTCTATAATTGACTTTTTTTTCTGTATTAATACCAAACGAGATTACTTTGTGTGGAAATCTATGATTAGCAATCATTTCGTCATCAAAATTTGTTATAATGACCCCACTATGTCTTAGATATTTACTTATACTAGTTTTATCAAGAAACACATTTTCGATTGTTTTATAAAAGTTTAAGTGATGTGGCAAGACATTAGTAAGAATATAGGCATTAGGATGGATCATTGCAGCACTTTTTTCTACTGTTGTTGGAGCAGCGGCACCAATCTCTTGTATATATAAATCAAGATTTTCACTTAATTCATTCATCACGTGATTGGCAACTGATGGATATGAATTAAAGTTACCTTTGCTACAGTAACTATTCATTTCATTTTTAGTAATTGCATCAAGTAATTGAGTAGTAGTGGTTTTACCAACTGATCCAGTAATGGCTACAGTCTTTTTGATTTTATACTGTTTTTTTACATGATAGAAAAATCTTCCTTGCTTTTCCATTAAATTATCTACTATAATAAATGGCAATTCCGGATTCGGTTCATATTCATCATAGTCATTTCTATCAATAAAAATTATTTCCGCACCTTTTTTTACTAGTTCATCATAGAAATTCTTTTCCGATACGACATCATATCCTGCAAAAAAGACTGTACCATTTACTATTTCATCTTTTCTTAAAGTTATACTATCCCTTTTAATATCAGCAACATCATTAAATTCACTAGGTAGTTTTATTTTCATAATTTTACACATTTCTCTTAACGTATAAATTTTCTTAACCACTATAATCACCTCTTATAATTCTTGCATAAACTTTTCATATCTTTCAATTACCTTTTCTGGTTTTCCATCATCCATTAAAACTCCGTCATTTATCCATATGACTCTATCGCATAAATTTCTCAACGTATTAGAACTATGTGAAACAATAACAACTGTTCTGTTATCATCAGAAATCAACTCTTTCATTTTGTTGTAACTTTTTTCCTGAAAATGAATATCGCCAACGGATAAAACTTCATCTATTAATATTATATCAGTTTCCAAAATTGCAGTAATAGAAAATGCCAATTTCGAATACATTCCTGACGAATATGAACGTACTGGTTTGTAAATAAAGTCTCCTAATTCGGAAAAATCTATAATATCTTGTATTTTGTCTTGTATTTGTTCTTCAGAATATCCTAGTAATAATCCAGATAAGTAAATATTTTCATATCCCGATAAGGAACTTTGGAATCCTACTCCAATTGATAAGAGTGAAACAGTATTATTGTGTAAATTAATATAACCATGATCAGGAGAAAAAATCCCAGCGATTGCCCTAAGTAGTGTTGATTTCCCACTCCCATTTTTTCCACAAATGCCAATTATTTCACCTTTTTTTACATCAAAAGAAACATTTTTTACTGCATGAAATACTTTAGCACCACTAATTTTTTTCAATTCGCCCCTTTTTATCGAAAAAGATTTAACTTCCTTATACATTATATCCAAATTTTTAACTGTTATTGCTATTTCTTTACTTTTTTTCATCTTACATCACCTTTGCATATGTATTTTCATACTTATATATAGTTTTTACTCCTATACAACATAGTATTATAGAAATTATGGTCCATATTAGTACAAGTAATATATTTATAGAAGAACAATATATTAGCGCATTACGAGATTCTGTTATAAATACTGCCAAAGGATTAATTTTAGACAAAATACTTGTCAATGAACCCGATGTTTTCGTACTTAATGCAAAGAACACTCCGGACATATAAAATAACATTCTAAGGCCTATAGTTGTTAAATTTTGTAAATCCTCAATAAATACTCCAAAATGTAAAAATATGCAAGATATACCAAATGTAAATATAAACAATATAAACACTAATGGTATAAAATATAGAACATTAAAGGTAATTGGTATATGATACAATATCATTGTAATCAAAACTAATGCAAATGATATAAAAAATTTAACCATATTCACGGATGCCCTGCACATCAAAAGTACCCATTTTGGTATATATACTTTCGTAACAACATCTCTATTATTTTTTACTATCCTCACACTTGAGGTAAGGGTCTTTTGAAAAAATTCCCATATTGTAAGGCCAATGAATACAAATGCTGTAAAATATTGTATTTTTGAATGGAAAACTATAACCGAAATAAATGTGTATATAAGCATAAAGCATATTGGTTCAATAATAAGCCATAACCAACTCAAATAGGAACCAGTAACTTCTGCCTTTAAATCTGCCTTAGTTCTATAAACTATATATTTCCAATATTTTTTTAGATCATTAAAAAATCTTTTCATTTTTTCACCTCGTATATTTTTTTAAATCTGATGGATAATTAAAATCATGTGTTTCTTGACTTAACATAACAAAATTATCACCTATTATTTTATCACAAAATAACATATTTTCAAAGGAATAATACACTTGCCATCCTTTACAAGTGTCAATTAATCCGTCAATATATAAATTTTTAACATTATGAATATGTCGTTTAAATAAATTACTGTCAAAAACCTTTATTGCCACTATAGAGTAACTATTACCAAAAAATAATAGACTATTATTAGATAAGTTCACTATCTTTTTTATAGATGATTCTTCATAATAACAATCCCCATATAAAAAGCAGATATTATCTTCGATTAATTCTTCAGTAAAACGATCGATTTCTAAAACATTATTCTTAGGCTCATATCGTTCTGCTCCATCAAAGCAATACCTCTCATCGTGAGAAGTAACAATTATTCTTGAATCGTTGTCGTACTCTTTTAATAATCTAATAGTTCTTTCTATTATCCTTTCGCCATTGATTTCAATAAAATGTTTAGGAATATTATTATAATTATTCCACCTTGTACCTTTCCCATCGGCCATTATTATATATTTCATTTTCTAACCTCTTTTAGAATTAAATCAGTAATCATTTTAGTCGAACTTCCTAGTTTTTTTGGTAAATATTTCTTTCTAAACTCCTGATAAGCAAGATTATCATAATTATCATTCTTTATTATACTTAATATGCTTTTGCTATCTTTATATGTACAAGAACTAAGCTCAATAAATGGATCCAAATTCAATCCATTAGAATCGACATATTTATCATAATCAAATACATAGAATAGAAGTTTTTTATTTAAAACAGCAGCTTCTAAACACATTGAACTATAATCAGTAATTACATAATCACTTACTGTTAAAATATCAGTGCTTGAAAAATCATCACAAGTATATACCCTTTCATCATGTATATTTATTTTTTGGTTAGGATGACATTTAATAATTAAAATGCAATTATCAAAATCAAAATTTTTAATAAAGTCATCTATATCTATTTTATATGTTCTAAAAGTCGGAACATATAAAATAATTTTTTTATTGCTAAATTCATTATACTTATTTAAAATTTTTTTTCTAATTGTTTTTTCATTGTTAATTAAATAATCAATTCTGGGAAGACCATAGTTCAATATTTTATCTTCAGTTGTATTAAAAGATTCGATATAATATTTATTAAAACTAGAACCACCTGCAACAATTTTAGAATAGTTCTTATGCATATTTAAACTTTTTGCAATTTTCTCTGTTCTACCAGATTCTTTATCTAAAGTTTGATATCCAGATTTTTTAATTTTACCTATAGAATGCCATATTTGTAGAACAAATAGGCTTTTTTTGTGTTTTAAATTACATATTGCGATATTATATGAATCAATTACACAAACTTTAGAAGTTGCAATATGATACATTTGGTAAATTATATGAAAGTAATACTTTATATAATTTACCAATCCCTTATTCATTTTTTTGCAAATAATCTTTATATGTAAAAGATTATCTTCCTTTTTCAAACTATTAATCAATAATTCAAAATCAAGAGGAATAGTATCAGATTGTCTAGTAATAAATAGAACTTTTTTATTATCAGTTTTAAATAACTTTAAAAAGAAATATATAAAGTTTATTGAAAACTTAAATATATAAATTAATAATGTTTTCATTATTTCCTCTTTGTTATAACTTTAATGTTATGTTCTTTTGCATACTTTTCTGCATAAGAATCCTTATTGCACTCAAATACTATGTTATTAGAGTTTTTAAATGCATTTTCATGAATATGTAAAACAGTATCAGGTAATTCAACATTTTTTAAATTTGAGCACCCGTAAAAGGCATTTTCGCATATATTAGTAGCACCCTCAATTATAACTTCATCAAGATTTTTACAATTAGCAAATGCGCTTTCTGATATCCATTTAATATTCTTTGGAATGATCAATTTTTTTAAATTATTACATCTTGCAAATGCCGCAAACCCTATATTTGCAACTTTATTTCCAAAATCAATTTTTTCTATATTAGTATTTCTAAAAAGTTTTGAACCAATTCTATGAACTTTGTTTCCTTCAATTTCATTTGGAATTTTAGCTACTTGGGTATACTTATGACATTTATCTAAAGATCCATATTTAAAATCTGTTTTTATATTCATGTCATAAACTCCATCGCTAACAACAGCATCTCTTCCTGGAGTATAATCATAATCAAGTAAAAGAGCAGTACCAAATAACTGGTCAATGGCGGCGTGCATATCTAGTTCAGAATTTCCTTTTATTAAAACAATATCTCCTGGTTTAATATTATTTTTCATAAAAGACAATAATGTTTCATGATCAGTAATTAATTTAGCATTTTTACAATTATGGTCCTTTAGCGCTTTATAAATAGGTCTACTATCACCATAAAGATTTATTTGATTAATTGTATCATCTGCTAATGAATAACAGATTAATTTATCAAGTTTATTATCAACTAATTCTAAACCGAAATTATATTCAATATCAAAATAGTTTTCACCGAGGCTATTTTCACCACCAATGAATGCATACTTTTTATTTCCATTTGCTATATTCATTTCTTCTATTGCTTTTATACCTGCTTTAATTGAGGCATTACATACATTATAACAATCCAGAAAAAATGTGATGCCATTAACGTTAATAACATTTTGTCTTATTCCTTTTGTCTTAAAATTTAACAAATGATTTTTTATTTTTTCATCAGATATTCCTAACCACTTGCTTGTTGCAAAAACAGCTAAAATATTATAAGCATTGTGTCTTCCAACAACATTGACCCTAATATGACATTTTTCATCATCACCATAAACAATGTCCATTTCAAGATACTCACCATTTTGTTTTATATTAATTGCACGATAATTAACTTTTTTTTCAGTATCAATACCAAAAGATACAACTTTGTGAGGAAAATCGTAATTTGCTATTAGTTTGTCATCATAATTTGCAAACACAACTCCATTCTTACTCATATATCTACTGAAGCTAGTTTTATCATAAAAAACATTCTCAATCACTTCATATGAGTTAAGGTGATGTGGTAAAATATTAGTAAGAATATAAGCATCAGGTCTTAACATCACAGCACTTCTTTCAACCGCCAACGGTCTAAATGCAGAACATTCTTGAATATAAACTTCATGATTTTTTTTAAGCTTAGTATAGATGTATTTCATAACAGATGTATATGTATTATTATTCCCAACACTGCATAGTGTATTAAATTCTTCTTTAACTACACAATTAAGTAAGTCTTTAGTCGTAGTTTTGCCAATAGAACCAGTTATTGCAATAGTCTTTGCTTTATATTGCTTTTTTATCTTGTAAAACAACTCTGCTTGCTTCTTCCAAAAATCTTTTTCGATTACAACTACAGGATATTTGTAATCAATATCAAAATAAATAAATTCTGGATCAACAAATATTGCTTTTGCGCCATTTTTGACTAATTCTTCAAATGCATTATTACTTCTAAGAATGTAATACCCAACAAAGAAAACACTTCCCGGAACTACATCCGCCTCTTTTGCAGTAATATTAGTAATAATATCATTTTGTACATCTTTTAAATTATCTGGTACATCTACCCCAAATTCTTTACATAATTTTGCGATAGTATATTTATGCTCCATTCCAAAAAATTTCTTATAAACTTTCTTACCAATTTTTCTACAAGATTTTTTAACATTTTTTATTTTCATATTTCCACCTCTACTTAAAAAGTTTTGCATATCTAATTATTAAATACTTTTTTAAACTAACCCGTTTTATTTTATTTTTAACTCTTCTAAATTTTCTTTGAAATATATTAGTAGTTTTAAAAAATGGTTCTTCATTAACTCCATCAAAATAATTATCTTTAATTAATTGATCAAAAGTTACAAATTTTTTACAGTTTGCTTTTTCAATATGTAAATTGTTAATTGAAAACTTGTTTCTATAAATTCTTAATTCTTTCTTATTAGCCTTAATTTGTTCTAATCTATTTGCTTCTTTTTTCCATAGTTTCCTATATACTTTTTTTATGTCTTTAAAGTTATCGTTTTTCGAAACTAATTCTATTACATTTGATTCTCTATTATTATGAATAGGATACTCTTTAAAACTATAGTTATCTTTAGAAAATTCAATTTTTAATAGCATTCCTTCATCTGTACCGCTTTGTGCTCTTTGAAAATCAGTATCAAATATAAAGTTTCCAAGTGAATAAAATATTGTTTTATTTTTAATTTTTTCATATCCCTGAACTGTATGTGGATGATGTACAACTATTATATCCGCACCATATTTCAAGAATTTTTTGATTTTTTTTCTTGTATATGGCATTGGTGCATTTAGAAATTCATCACCACCATGATAAATTAACACAACATAATCAACTTTTTCCTTTAATTCTTTAATTTTTTTATTAATTAATTTTTTGTGTTTTTCATGTGCTGTACCAGGGGTATTTTCAGTTGCAATAAAATAATCTTTATATTGGAATGCTAAAATTCCAACTTTAACCTTATCACCTAGAATTACATAGTTAGTAGCTTCATTTTCATTGAAGCCAGCACCAATGGTTTTTAAATTTTCCTTTTTGGTATATTCTAAACTATCTAATAAACCTTTTTTACCAAAATCCATCATATGATTATTGGCTAAACTCAAAACAGGATTTTTAATGTGTTTTTTTACAAATTGGAGTGCTGTTGGATCAGATTTGTGAGCTAGAGCGTCTTTTTTAGTTATCTCACTCATTGTGATAGGTGATTCAAAATTTATAACATTAAAGTCATTTGATTCAAAAAAGTCATATATTTTTTTGTCTATTCTCTCTGGATTTTCACAAATATTTTTCGTATACTCACTAAAAGCAATATCTCCAGTAAAACCAATACTAGTTTTCATATTCACCCTCCATTATTCTTGCTTTTTCTTCTTTTTCGTGTTTTACCAATTGATACATTTTATTATAATAATCTCTATATCCTTTTTTTGTAAATGTTTGAATAGTGACACATTGTGGTCTGGCATTGCCTTCGACTAATACCCAGCCATCATCAGTAAGTGCCAAATCCCATCCAACACAATGCATTTCTTCAATTTCGCTTGCTAAATTCATAACCATCTCTATTAATTCATCCCATCTTGGAATTTTGAATCCTTTGAATTTAATGTTAGAATCAGGATGCCTTTCTAATAAATCGCCTTTCCAATCTACTCCATCGCTAATTATAATCCCAGTATTATGATCAATTAATGCTCCAAGTCCTGCTGCCCCCATGTTATCAACCTCATATTTTCCTTGACCGGTTCTTAAAAAAGCCCATAAGATTGAGACATCATCTTTATATTGAAATGTAACTACTCTTATTGTATTAACTGATCTTTCATGAAAACATCCAAGTTTATCTGATTGTTTAATTAATTCTTCCGCAACATATGGTGCACGTTCTAAAGTATAATTAAATAGTTCATCATCATTTTTAAAATCTTTTTTATTAATGATTTCTATTCCTTCGCCACTATGACCTGAAAATGGTTTGAGAATAAATCTATCTTTATCTTTTATAAAATTATCAAATTTATATTTACCCTTTTCAGTTCTTACACAAATCATATCTCTTTTGTAATACTTATTAAATACTTGATAAGATAAGTTTTTATTATCAAAAACTTTTCTGAACCTTTTCATATTAATAACTGAGTAATATCTTTGAGTAAGTTGTCTAGTCATAAAAGTGTCTCTCATATCATAAGGAACATTCGAAAAACTATATAGGTAATATTCATTTGCTCTTATGCAATATATATATCTGTAAACAACAAGTTTTCTATACATTTGTTTTCTTTTCTTTTTTGTTATATTGCTACCTTCAAAATTATTAAGAGCTTCATTAGTCTCTTCTTTTATTTTTTGATATTTGTTGGCAACACTAAATAAAAATGCTAGCAAAATATACATCCACCAAATACTATTTTCATGTTTTTCATATATTTTTCTTAATTTATTTCTCATTAAAATATCTCCTTTATTTTTTTATTATGTTATGTGTTCTATAGAAGTTACCGAGTTTTTCATTTCTTTGCCCACCCCATAACTGAATTATGTTTACACCAGATGAAGTGTTTGCTTCAATAACACATGGTCCATCATCAGTTAAAAGTATATCCCATGCCACAAAATATAAATATGGAAACTTTTCCATTAAATTAATAAACTCTTTTTTTATTTCACTCCATTTTTCTATTTTTATTCCTTTAATTTGATTATTAGAATCCGGATGTTTTTCATAATTACAAATTCTTTGAATAGATTTAGCACTTGATAAAACGCCAGTTTCAATATCAATTAAAGCAACTAGTCCCCCGCGTGAACCATTATCAACTGGAATGGTTTCTTTAGTACCTATTCTTTGTACTGCATATAAAACTTCGCATTTATTAGTTTCTGGATTTCTGACTGTAATTAATCTAATTGTATTAGTAGTCTTATTATATATTTTATCAAGCATGTTAGATTGTCTTATGCAAGTAGAAATAAAATAATTATCTCTATTCTTTAAAAATGATAAAAATTCATTTTCGGTAGTTTCATTATAATCGATTAATAACCTATTATTATCATAGCCTAATCTATAAACTCCAATGCCTTTGCCAATATTGATAGGTTTTATATATAAAT
>OGOZ01001573.1_pt1 | contig 12503 bp, 7 predicted proteins | sample 1552801 | NCBI WGS metagenome assembly OGOZ01 (sample SAMEA2580196, study PRJEB22360) | human gut metagenome | biome: human gut; feature: human-associated habitat; material: faeces | place: Denmark | collected 2008/2010
GTTGTGGACTTTCCAAAATGCAAAGGGGGTCGTTTCTGAAAGTAGTCCCTACACCCTATACAAACTTAAAGGGGTATTTTTAAACGGGGTCTTATGAAAATTTGGGAAATTTTCACTTTTTCAAACAACCTCCTATACCGATAACATTCTAAAAAGGGTGCTTGGCAACCTGATTTTCAAATTTTGTTTGGAAAACTTCTTACACCAATATGAATCTATAGGGCCGTTTTGGAATACAATTTTGGGCAAAAAGAAAAACGGTAAAGTTCACAATAGAACCTTACCGTTTCTGGGCATGCTGCACAGCAGCACCGTATTATTTCTTTTGGTTTATTATTTCATAACTGCGTTCAGCAATGTCTGATAGTCACTCACCACATCGTATACCACGTTTTCATCGTTCAGTGCCTTGAAATGTGCACGGGCACAATCAATTTTAGCCTGTTCTACCGGGGTGATGTGATTGAGCTTCATGGAATCCAGTGTGCCTTTGGTTTCAGCAACAAAGTAGATGTGCTTGACTGTGCCCTCATAGAACGCAATCGCCCAGTCGGGATTGTATTTCCCAACAGGTGTGGAAATATAGAATCCATCTGGCAGTTTTACATAGACCGCCACATCACGGTTCGTATCGAGGTCGGCGGCAAAATCACGCTCATTACTTGAATCGTAAATCAAATGGTCATACAGATGCCGCTGTACTTTCATGACGTTCGTACCGAGTTTTCCCTTCAAGGTCGGCTCAGTGAAAATGTCCGTATCGTAATGTTCATCCAAAATATTGTAGGTGATATGCTGGATGATGGCTGTCGCCTTTTCATCATTGATGAGGGCAGCTGCTTTCAGGATGAACTCTTCCGGGTTATCCTTGAACTGATCGAACACCGCTTTTTCAATGCCGACCAGAATCTGTACAATCGCCTTGCGGGTCAGCTTGGTTTCAGCCACCAGCTTGCCAATCAGGTCATACTTGACGCTCTGGCTGGCATGAATTTTGGTCTGTGGGTCATATTTATGCTGATCCGCTTTTGCGAAAGCAGAGCCATCTAACAGAGAATCCTTGGATTTGATCTCCGTCATTTCACCGGATTCTACTTTGAAGTAAATCTTTGATACGTTCAGATTGCGGTTGAGTGAGCGAATGGACTTTTGCACCAGTTCATCTGTGTCAAAATCCACCACATAAACCGATTTCGGGCTGATTTTGTTCCAAAGGGCCTTGAACTCCGGCATGGCCAGCTTGTCCGGGTCGATTTTTAATTCCACATTGTTGGAACGTGCATTTTCAGGCAGCATGACCTTATCGCTGTAAACAGAATCCAGCAGGTCAATGACCGATGCTGCACAGTCTGCAACTTCTTCTGCCACCTGCACCGCATGATTCGCATGGTCGGCATAGTACTTGTCCGTCAGCGCACCATGGCGGTCCACATAGCCATTCTGGATCAGATCAAAATAGATGGCAGCGGCGGTGTCTGCATCCACAATCTGTTCGTTGCTGTTTGCGTCCGTAAGAACTCTGCCAACAAACAGGGCAGCATCCACCTTTCTGGGGCGGTTCGCAACTGCTTCGGCCAGTTCGCTTTGCAGGCCTTTGGCAAAGCTGTCATAACTTTCGCTGGCGATGACAGTCAGGATGTTGATGTTATGCACATCGTTGCCCAGAACATTCGCATCCATACGTTCACCGTTCTGGTTGACGCACAGACGCAGGCCGCGGCCAACCTCCTGCCGTTTGCGGGCTTCCCTGCTGCTCTGTTTCAGGGTGCAGATCTGGAACACGTTCGGGTTATCCCATCCTTCCCGGAGGGCAGAGTGTGAGAAGATAAAGCGCACGGGGGAACGCTTGGGGTCCCGGTCAAGAAGAAGCTCCTTGTTTTTCATAATCAGGTCATAGGCACTGATGTCATTGGAGGTTTTCTCCCGCTTGTCATCGCCTGCAACCTGATTGACAAAATGGCCTTTCTTATCCACCGAAAAATAACCCGCATGGGTATCGTGTGCAGAAATTGCTTTCAGGTAGCGGATGTAATCATCCTCGCCCAGCGAAAGCTGCATCTGGCCGACAATATCCTCGTACTCCTGCTCAAACATCTCTGCATAAATACCGTTGTAAGGCTGGCCTGCGGCATCGTAGCACTTGTACTTGTCCACCTCGTCAATAAAGAACAGGCTCAGCACTTTAATGCCCTTGTGGAACAGCTGACGTTCCCGCTCAAGATGCGAAAGGATCGTTTCCCGAATCTGAATGCGGCGCAGCTGGTCCTCGTCCACCTTGCCGACCACATCTCCGGCAAACAATCGGACACCATTCAGAAATTCAATGTGGTTATCGCGGCCATCAATCTCTTTCACCACATAGCCATCCTTATATTCGTCCAGATTGCCGGAGTGGTCATAGAGGTTGAATTTCAGCCCAACGGTGCGCGTTACCTTGCGCAGGCCGGCTTTTCCCTTGCAGTCGAACTGGATCGTTGCCGTAGGGTCTGCCTTGGAAAGATTGATGCTTTCCAGATAGACAAACCCATCCGTAGCGGTACTGCCGGATTCCGTAATGCCTTTGACCACGATTTTCTTAACCAGACGCTTATTATAGGCTTCCATTGCATCCAGCCGGTAGACCATGTTGTAGATGCTGTCTGTACGGTGGGTAGCCGAGTAGCGCAGGGTAATCATCGGGTTGAACTCTTTCATCCGCTCTTTGGTCTGCTTGCCCTCCACCGACTGCGGTTCATCAATAATCAGGATCGGGTTTGTCTTTGCAATAATGTCAATGGGCCGACGGGAACGGAACTCGTCCAGCTTCATATAAATACGGCGGGCATCTTTGCCTTTGGCATTGAACGCCTGCGAATTGATGATCATGACATTGATGGAACTATCCGAGGCAAAGCGGTCAATTTCCGTCAACTGTGCGGAGTTGTAGATAAAGAAGCGGATCTTTTTGCCGTACTCTTCTGCAAAGTGATCCTGTGTAACCTCAAACGATTTATACACACCCTCACGGATGGCAACACTGGGCACGACCACGATAAACTTACTCCAGCCGTAATGCTTGTTCAGCTCATACATGGTCTTGATATAGGTGTAGGTTTTGCCGACACCTGTTTCCATCTCAATGGTAAGGTTATAGTGTCCCTCCAACTGCTTGGATGGCTCAATCTGGTTGGTGCGTTGGATTTTTTGCAGGTGCTCCAGAATAATACTGTCGCTCAGCTCTGGTACAATATGTTCATTCCGCCAGCCTGTGAAGCTTGTTTCCATATCAGTCTGGTAAATGCCGCTGCCGTTGTCGATGCGGTAATTCGTAGTCAGGTAGGGCTGACCTGCAAAGACGTCCACCACGGCTTTTGCGGCATCTGCCTGAAATTTCTGGTGTTTGAATTGAAGTTTCATCTGCTGTTCTCCCTCAAATCACCTTGACATCGGTATCCTGTGCATACAGCTTGAAAATTTCAAACACGTTGATCTTTTCCGGGCTGCTGGCAAAGGAAGAATCCCGGAACACTGCACGGCGCGGCTTGCGCTTGGCGATTTCCTTGATAACATTTTCCGGCACATTGCTGTCAAAGCAGGCAATCAGGGCATCGGGAACATTCAGCGCAGCATCGCCGGGCGCGTAGGTGTGGACAGTGCAGTTGTCGATTTTCTCAGACCGATACGGCATGGACAGCGGCAGTCCCCAATCCAGCAGACAGCCAAATAGCAAATCAAGGTCGGTGCGGTCCTCTTTGATGTTGCTTTCCAAATCTTCGAGGTTGGTCTGGGAGTATTCTTCGGCAGAATAATAGACGTCCTTCATATTGGTATCGTCCAGCTTGAAAACACGGAAGCCTACATCTGGATTCTTGCTGATATCCACCATTTCAATCGGCGGCTTTCCATCTCCAGCGTCAATCGTTTTTACAATTTTAGCAGTGGTATCATCGCCCGGCTTAGAGCCATCCATGCGGTTCAGAGGAACGCACTTCCAGCAATCATCTTCCTGCTTGATTTTTTCGCCAGCTCTGCGAATACGTTCTTTACCAATTTCGCAAATATTCTTATATCCCGCTTTATAAGCTTCACCGTCTTCGTCACAAGGCTCTGGTAACTGTACCATGATAAACTTGCGGTGGCCGCCATCTTTAGCGTTCAACTGCATAACAGCATTTGCTGTCGTTGCTGAACCCGAGAAGAAATCAAGACAAACACAGTCTTTTGTATTTCTGTATGATGCCAATAACTTCTCAATCAATCGTGTCGGTTTCGGATAATCAAGTATTTTTTGAACGCCAAAGATAAGTCGCAATTCCTCGTCTGCATCTTCGTTTGAGCCCCATCCAGAACGATTCAGATTATTCAAATCAATCGGTGCATTATACGATACATCTGAATCATCTCCGACTCGCGGCAACCAATCTTTTAAGGTTTTATATCGTGTTTCATTGACAATTCTACGCAAATAAAGGTCTCTTGTAATATACAACTCTTTCTTCTTTGCGTACTGTGTCATTGCACTTTGCGAATAACGCCAATTTCCTTCCAAAACCAAGTCTTGTGCCAACATACTGTTTTTTATAACCAAATCAGAATGAAGGACAATACTCATGGTCGTATCACTTATTTCAGTTCCTTTAGGCAAAAAGAAATTTTTTTCTTTATATTTGCTGATAATGCCAGAAGGAATCATTCGTAACTCTCGTTTATTAACTGCATTTATACAAGGATATGTTTCTGTGTTTGTCTTAATTTCGCCGATTAGACCCTCAAAAGAATCGGCGTCTTTGCAATATACTACGATGTATTCTTTAACATTCGTGATGGAATTTGAAAGGAATGACCCCTTCTTTTTCTTTTCCCACACTAGTTCCGCAACAAAATTAGAAGCGCCAAATATTTCATCGCAAATTGATTTTAGTGCCGAGACCTCATTATCATCAATGGAAATAAAAATCACACCATCTTCTGAAAGAAAATTTCGGGATACCAGCAATCTGGCGTAAAGCATAGAGCACCAGTCCGAATGAAAACGTGGGTTGGATCTTGTGTTTTCTTTAAAAAGTTTATTACCGTCATCATCTCGTAGCCCTATACCATCTTCATATTCAGAAGTCTCCATAGTAAAATCATCAGGATAAACAAAATTATCCGTTCCCGTATTATACGGCGGGTCAATGTAAATCATTTTGACTTTGCCCAGATAACTTTCCTGTAACAGCTTGAGCACTTCCAGATTGTCGCCCTCAATGTAGAGATTCTCGGTATCATCCCAGTTCTTGCTTTCTTCCGGGCAGGGGCGCAGGGTCTTGCGGATGGGCTTGTTGGCTTCCACAATGGATGCCTTTTTGCCCACCCATGTAAACTCGTATGCTTCATCCCCGTCCACAACGTCCGGCGAGAGCATCTGCTTCAGCAGTTCAAAGTTGATACCACGCTTGTAAACCTTGTGGTCAGGGGTACTCTTTTCCTCGTCCAGCATTTCTGTGATGCAGTTGGGGAAAAGGGCAGCAATTTTATCAATGTTCTGGGATGTCAGGTTGGGGGTCTGAAGGGGAAGTTTGCTGTTCATTGGGAGAGTCCTCCTGTTTTTTGCTTGTACTATTTATAAAATCTCTAATGTCTGCTAACGATACATCTTCATAAGATATTGCGTTTAAGATTTCTTCTGTTTTTATTAAATAATGGGCTTGTTCTGTAACAAATTCTTGATGTGCTTTGATATACTCATCAAGTATGTTAGGGTTGATAGGTTCTAAAGCACCTGCATAATAGTAATCAATTATTTTTTGCGTTGCACTTTGTAATCTGCTAATTGATTGATATATTTTCTTGCATCCAATTCCAGTATTTCCAAAGATTTCAATTATAAGTACTTGAGATTTACTTATAAGATCTAACGTTCGTTCTGTCAGGTGACTTTGCAATTCGTCAAAATCTTTTACACCAGTACTCATTGTACTTATATCACCAACACTGGAAACTAATTCAAACTCAGAGAAGCATTTCTGTAACCGTTGTAATTTAGCACTGCGGTTATCTATAATTTTCCCAATTATCGCCAATTCATTTGCTTGCCGAGTTAGCTTTTCAAGTCTTTCTTGCGATTTATCATTTTCTTCTTTGAATTTTTGGTTTTGCCAAACTGCCAGCAAACCAAGAGCTACTGTACTGGCATAGGTTAAAATATCGCCTGCACCCCATTTTGCATGAAATATTTCACTGGAAGCCGGCTTGCTAAAAAGCCATTGGACAATAATTGCGAACAAAATGCTTATTACAACCCACAGATAAATCCACTTGTTTCTTTCCAAATACCTTTTTATACGTTCTTTCACTGATTCTGTAAATCCTTTCGCATTTCATCAACGGACTTTCCAAGGATTTTTGCTTCGAGATAATATGCTTTCCACTGCAAATCTTGGTACAGGTTTTCTTTTGACGCTTGTTGAATTGAAACACCAGAAGGAACATTTGCATGAAGCAGATTCCAAATCATTTTATTATCTGGATGCTTTGCGTTTATTTCATAAATCTTTTGGCGCGCCGCATCTTCATTAAACGGAATTGTTTGCAAAATTTTCTGAATGTCGTCAATAGTTGACCGCATATCTGGTATTTCGGCAGCGGTATGAACCGAAGAAAGATTGTTATCCATCTTATAACTCCTCCTTTGTAAGTTGTTCCAGATTCTTTTTTAGTTGTTTCAGTTCTGCATTCATCTCCACCTGACGATTGAACTGCTTCTCTTTCCGAATCTTATTCTCCAATGCCGCAATCTGCTTTTGCAGTTTTTCACGTTCCGCAGAGCGTTGGATGTTCTCGGCAATGCTGTATGCGGCGTTCCAGTTCTCACCCTGCAATCGGGCAATCTGCCGCACCAGTCCATCATAGACTGCATCCAGACTCAGGCCGCTTATCGCAAGGGACAATTCTGTTTCTGGCATCCAGTCTGTATGCAGATAGCGGCTTACCTTGGCACTGCTGTTCGCAGATGTATCTTTACAGCCGATCCAAGCCTGCACCTTATTCTCATAAGAAAGAACAAACAGAATGTGATAGGGGATTTCACTGTCGATTTGGCGCAGAACAGCTTCATCCAGTTTTGGCCCGGTCAGACACAGCTCGAAAATCTCGATCTCTGTCACCCGCTCTCCGGCAGTGAGATTCAAGGTGGGCACTGCCAGCTTGTTGCGCCAGTAGATACAGCGCAGCTGGTCTGCAAACAATCGCTTGACTGCCGCTGGAACGGCAGCGTTTTCATAGAACTTCTGTTTCGGAATCCGTTTGTTAAACTCCGTGGAGGGTGGAAAGCCCAGCATTGATCTCACCTCTTATTGTACCACAAGGAAGCAAATCAGTTCAAAGTCATCCAGCCCGGAAATCGAAGAAAGCAGGGCCGTCGTACCGCCCATCTTGAACAGACTGTCAATGTCGCTCTCTTCCTTTGCATCCAGAATGGAACGGATGGCCTCGCTCAGCAATTCAGAATAGGCAGACATATTCTTTCCATCGTCCGTGGCCTGATTGAACTGTTGACAAAGGCTCTGGTCGGGTTCGGTTTTGCCTTTGCAGAGCAGCCGCAGACGATCCAGCAGCTCTTTCGGAGAAAGATAATCGCAGACAATCGAGCCATCCTGCCCAATATAAACCATGTAGAATGGATGCAGACGGTTTTGCTGATCCACATTGATCTCATTGTTGATGTTTTTCAGAACAAAGATCACACCCGGAGGTGCATCGGGCGTAGATGCAACAATTGCGTGCATCCCAAGCGGCGTATGCTCCACATCATCGTGTTTCTTCATATAGTCCAGCAAGTCCAGCCGGAACTCGTTCAATCCCAAGTCCATAATGGAAATGCCGCCCGACATTTCTTCCAGATCGACCACCTCATTTTTCAGCCGTTTGAGCTGTGCACTGCGATATTCCAAATCACCTTTTTCTTCCGGGCTGATGAGGTTATCATCCCCTGTGGAAGTCATGACCGTCAGCTTCATCCGGGTTTCCACGCGGCCCTTCAGGTTGATGTACTCATCCAAATCCACATCCGGCCAGAAGTTGACCAACTGGATGCAGCGATTCTGGCTTCCGATGCGGTCAATGCGGCCAAAACGCTGGATAATGCGCACAGGATTCCAGTGAATATCATAGTTGATCAGATAATCACAGTCCTGCAAGTTCTGACCTTCGGAAATGCAGTCGGTGGCAATCAACAAATCAATATCCGCATGGTTCGCGTTCGGCAGGCTGTCCCGCCGCTTGGAAATGGGCGAAAAGCAGGTGAGAACTGTATTCAGATCACCACTGAGTTTGGGAATGGTTGTTTTACCATCCACGCTGCCGGTGATTTCGGCAGTGTTCATCCCAAACGCTTGCTTTACATAGCCGGAAATATTCTGATACAGATAGTCAGCAGTATCTGAAAACGCAGTAAAAATAATGATCTTCCGGTTGCCGGGATTGATGGGATGCCTTTGCTTTTCGTCAATCAGGCGCAGCAGTTCTTGCAGCTTGGCATCGTATGCAGGTGTGATATCCTGCACCATCAGGGAAAGAAGCTCCAGATTTTCAGCATCCTTTTCCAGATCATGCAGCCACGAAACATGATCCATATCCGCAAGATCAATCTTTACTTTGCGGCCGACTGTAAAAATGTCGTTGTTCTGGTCATCATCATCCCAATCGGCTGCATCGGAAATGTCGTTCAGCTCCAGCACACGGCTGCCATTTTGATAGGAACGTACCGATTGCATGGTATCTTCAATCAGTTTACTGATTCGGTCAATCGTCAGCCGGAACGCATAAACAGAACTTTCCAGCCGTTTGAGCAGGTTAATGCTCATCAGACGGCGGATTCCCTCTTCACGGCCTGCCTGCGTCAGTCCCTTTCCATGCTGGCTGGGGTCGATGTATTTGGAAATCCGAGAGGACAGAATAAAGCTGGTTGGTGTGTAAATGTGCAGCGTCAGCGAATCCAGTACATTATAGATCTGCTGATAGTTGATTGCATTATCAAGACTTGTCAGGCACGGCTGCACAGAGATCGGCTTCAACCGTTCCGGGAAAGTACCAACATCAGAAATATTATAGTATTTTTCGATATGTCGGCGAGAACGTGCAATCGTCACACTGTCCAGCACCTCAAAGAAATCGAAGTCCAGTGCCGCAAGCAGCGCATTTGTGGTACGCTCTGTGACAGGAAGCTTGCTCCATGTATTGAAAGCCTTTTGCGCCTGCCGGAAAATTTCATCAATCGGAGACGAAGTATTCAGCTTTTCATTGATTTTTCCGGCATCTCCCTCATAGGCAAGCGCAAGTTGGTTTTTCAAATCCACAAAACGATTATTTACTGGTGTTGCCGAAAGCATCAGCACCTTGGTGCGCACCCCAGAACGAATCACGCGATTCATCAATTTTGTGTAGCGGTTTTCTTTCTCATCAGTAGAGGTATTGCTGCCATTGCGGAAATTGTGGCTTTCATCAATCACAACAAGGTCAAAGTTCCCCCAGTTAAGTGCAGCAAGGTCAATACCGTTAGAGGTTCCGCCGGAACGGCTCAGATCTGTATGGTACAACACATCGTAACGGAAACGGTCTTCTACCAGTGGATTGTTGACGTAGTTGCCTTTATAGATGTTCCAGTTTGCTGCCAACTTTTTGGGACAGAGTACCAAAACGGATTTGTTGCGATTTTCATAGTACTTGATTACAGCCAGTGCAGTGAACGTCTTGCCAAGGCCCACGCTGTCTGCAAGAATGCAGCCGTTATACTGTTCCAGCTTGTGGATAATGGCCAACGCTGCATCTCGCTGAAAATCATAGAGCATATTCCAGATTTTACTCCGCTTGAAGCCCGTAGCTTCATTTGGGAGATTATCTTCTGACACATCTTCCAAAAATTCACTGAAAATATTGTAGAGGGTGAAGAAATAGATAAAGTCCGGGCTGTTTTTTCGATAAGCTGTGCTGATGCTTTGCAATACAATGTCTGTAACATCCTGAAGTCGGGAAGAATCATTCCAGATTTCATCAAACAGCGACAAAAAGTAACGGCCGTTTTCAAAGGCTTCGGTTCGCTGAACAGGGTAGTATGCGTTGTTTCCGCGTTCACAACCAAGGTCGACCGTTGTAAACCCACTGATTGGCATATAGGAACTTTCACCAACCGTCATGAAACCGGGCATTTGCTCTCCACTGACGTTGGAACGAAATTTTACTTTCCGTCGCACCCAGTCGGCACATTCTTTCGCCAGTGCTTTTTGGGTGAGTTCATTCCGCAAGCGAACCTCAAATTCTGTGCCGTAAAGGCTCTTTTCGCGGGTCAATTTCGGAATATAGAACTCTCGCCGCTCTTTTGGCGTGTTTTCCTGCACAAAGGTCGGTGAAGTAAAAATAAAGCGAAGTTCCGCGATTTCTTCCAACTGTTTCTTTAATTCCTGATACGCATAAATGGAAAAACAGGCCGCAGCAATGGACACGCGGCTCCCTTTCTGCATAGTATCCTGTAAATCTTCCCGAACAGTATGGTTGACATTATCCAGAATTTTCATAGAAGAGTCCCCGCAATCGACTGACTAAAGCGAAAATTAACTTTCAACGACAAGATATAACAATTCATTTTAATGATACTCTAATCAGGTTGGAAAATCAATCGTTGCTCAGGCAGAAAAAGCTCAGCAGGCACTAAACGGATAAAAAGTTTTGAATTTGGCCTTCAAATAAGGTATAATGAATTTACAAACGCTAAAGATTAAGAAGCGAGCAGGTGATACCATGCCTTTTCCCCTCGACCATTACATTGAAGCCTCCCATGTGGATTACAAGGAGCGCCTTGAAGAGAAAAAGCCGCGCAGCTGGCTGAAATCCGTTTCGGCATTTGCCAATACCGAGGGCGGACACCTGATTTTTGGTGTAAAGAATGAGCCGCGCGAGGTCGTAGGATTGGAAAATCCGCAGGCTGTGGTGAGCAGATTGACGGAACTTATCAAAGTCCGCATTGACCCTACGCCACGCTATCGAGTGCGGGAGGTCGAAATAGAGGGTAAGTCCTGCGTTGATCTGGAAGTACAGGACGGCCCGGCGTATCCATATTATTATGCCTTTGACGGTTCCCATACGGCCTATGTGCGGCATGGCGACCAGTCCGAAGAAACCACTTCACGGGAACTGAACGAGCTGATCCTACAAGGTATGAACCAGACCTTTGATGCCCTGCCCAGTTCTTATCGAGTGGGTGATGTCAGTTTTACACTGCTGGCCGCGACATTTAAGAATCTGAAAAAAGAGGATTTCGACCTCGAAAAAGACTTGCCATCCGCAGGATTGGTAACAGATGATGGACAGATTACGAATGGCGGCCTGTTACTCTGCGATCAGGGCGTTCTGAAACAATCCCGTATTTTCTGCACCCGCTGGAAAGGCAACTACAAGGGTAGCATTGAAGAAGATGCTCTGGATGACAAGGAATTTCAGGGTGCAAGTCTGATCACGCTGCTGCAAAATGCGGAAGATTTTGTTCGCAACAACAGCAAAAACCCGTGGAGCATCCGTGGTATGACCCGTGAAGAACGCAGTGATTACCCTTATAAAGCCGTTCGTGAGGTGCTGGTCAATGCGCTGATTCATCGGAATTATCAGATTCTTGGTTCGGAGATTCATGTAGAAGTGTTCGATGATCGGCTGGAAATCACTTCGCCGGGCGGCATGATGAATGGCCGCAGGGTGCAGGATATGGATATCCGGCACATTCCGTCTATGCGGCGCAATCAGGTGATCTCGGATGTGTTCTCGCGGCTTGGCTTTATGGAGCGCCGTGGCAGCGGCATTGACCGCATCCTGAACTCTTATGTGGAAGTAGCCCAGAAGCCGACTTTCTACTCGGATTCAGATTTCTTTATCGTTACGCTGCCGAATAGAAGTGTGGCGACTCCGGCACAGGTCAGTATGGAAAGTGTGGAGGCTCAGCCTGCAAAAGTATCGACTTCTGAGAAAAAAGTATCGACCTCACCACTTGATGTATCGACTTCCAAGGAAAAAGTATCGACTTTGATGCAGGCAGAAGCTAAACGAGATAAAGAAATTGCGGATTTCAGTAAAATGGTTGATACACTCCCACTAGCTAATAGCACAAAAGTGAAAATTACAAAATTGTTCAAAAAATATGGCTACCGATATACATTCAACACAAATAATGTTGAAAATGTATTTGAAGTAAAAGAGGCAAGGGCACGTGTGGTAGTTCGTCAAATGAGAGAGTACGGATTTGTAAAAAAAGAACAATTTGGTGTTTACAGGTTTGTGAAAGAATAGAAAAGTTCGCTTTTATGTTTTTTATGGTTTAGTTAATATAATTTGAATTATCATAATCGAAATTATATTAACCACCTGCGCAGAAATGCCCACTCCCCTGAGAACTCCTCAGACGAGTGGGCATTCTTCTTCCTATATATCAAATATACCTTTGTGGTCACTCAAATCGCCACCAAGTCATGGATCAAAAATCATCTGATTTTTTCAAAAAT
>OGOZ01001577.1_pt1 | contig 12475 bp, 8 predicted proteins | sample 1552801 | NCBI WGS metagenome assembly OGOZ01 (sample SAMEA2580196, study PRJEB22360) | human gut metagenome | biome: human gut; feature: human-associated habitat; material: faeces | place: Denmark | collected 2008/2010
TTCTGTCTACCAATGATGGAGCTACATAAAATTTTTTTGTCATACAAAAAAGCCCCTCAACCGAGGTGCTGAGAAAGTGTTGTCGTTTATTTTTTATCTTCTTCGCCGATGCGATTAAGCAAATCGTCTATTTTCAGTCGAAGCTGCGGCGAAGGATTGGCTGTGAGGGCTGTATTTGCCTGTCGGCGTGCTGTTTCCGCCGCGCCGATGCGCAGGCTGTATTCCGCGGCGGCATAATTGGAATTGGCCGCATCGTTAAGTCCGCCATAAGTGCGCGACAGAAGCAGCCAGCCGTAAGTGTCCGGGCGCTGCAAAAGTGATTTGTTCAAAATTTCGGCCGTATGCTCCAGTTCATTGCGATTAGGATTGTCTTCCAGCACCGCCTGCGCCAGATTAATTTGAAACAATGCCGAATTCGGCAACAGGGACAATGCTTTTTGATATTCGGTGCGGGCCGGCTTTATTTTTCCCGTTTCCATGAAAATCTGCCCTTTGAGTTCGTGAAAATACGGATTTTCCGGTTCTTCGGCAATCAGTTCGTTTAAAATTTTTAACGACTGGTTAAGTTTGAGCATTCTGAAAAAAACGATTGCCTGCGCATAGCGCGCCGGTGTCGATTTGTCGCTCGGCGGATATTTTTGCAGCACTTTGCGCGGTTCTTCCATAAAGGCGGACAATTTGGCTTTTATCCGCAGAAATTCGTTGCTGGGGTGTGTCGGTGCCGGAAAAGGGGATTGCCTGGCCGCATTGTTCAGAAAACTGATGCGCTCGGCAGTAACGGGATGTGTGCGAAAATACGGATTTTCGGCAATGCCGTTCAAACGGTTCTGCCGGTCGATTTTCTTCATGAAATTTCGCATTCCGGCCGGACTTTGTTCTGTTTTCTGCAAAAGTTTTACTGCCGATTCGTCGGCGCTGCGTTCCTCTTCGACCTGATACGCCAGCATAGCGTTGAGCATGGAGCTTTGCGTTCCCATCATTATTGCAATGGCCGCGTCAGCCCGTCCGGTTGCCGCTGCGGCGGCGCCGGCAGCCCGCCCGGGAGGCCGGCCCCGGCAGCTCCCAGCCAGCATGGAAGCCAGACTGATTTGCTGCATATTCTGCAGCTTAATCTTTTGCCTCAGAATATGCCCTCCCATAATATGTCCGGTTTCGTGCGCCAGCACGCCGGCAATTTCGTTTTCGTCGTTGGCTTTCATCAGGGTTCCGGTATGGACGAACATGTTGTTGCCGTCGCCGACAAAAGCGTTCAGGCTGTCGTCATTAACGATGTAAATGTTATTGCGGTTGAAAGGAATGTCCGCCGCTTTGAAAACCGGTCTGAGCTGCCGGGCCAGAAACTGTTCGGTCTCTTCGTCCGAAATCAGGCTGATTGAAGCTGCCGAGGCGTCAGACAAAAAGGCTGATTGCAGCAGAACGCTGCAGATCAGCCCTGTGACTGTCTTGCGAAAAAAGCCTGTTATCCGATTAATTTTCTCCACCAGTTGGTTTTCCCCTGTTTTTCATCGGTTTCCTGATTATTCGACGCATTAGATTTGATGTCTTCGTGCGAATTATACAAGATGATGGTTTCGGCTTTTTCCTTATGCGGCTCGTTTTCACGGATAGTGGAACCTTCGTTCTCGTCGCTGCCGCGTTCGCGTCTGTCACGGCGGCGGTCGCGACCTCTCCGGTCACGGCGTCTGTCACGGCGGCGGCCGCGGCGGTTGTTGTTGAGTTCGCCGTTTTCGGCAGTGGATTCGTTATTGCCGTTTTCATCCGTCTGCTGCTGAGTTTCTGTATTTTCCGTTTCAGCGGCCTTTTCTTCGGGCTGGGTTTGTCTGCGGTCACTGCGGCGATTGTTCCGCCGGCCGTTGTTTTCTTCTCTGCGCGGCTCTTCGTCGGACGTTTCTTCTGCGGCTTTCTTTTCTTCAAGGGCTTCCTTCTGGCTCTTGACGCGTTCCAGTTTAAATTCGGCGACGTTTTTAATGCCGTCGTCGGCACAAATGACGATTTCCATCTTATAGCGCTGTTCTAATGCGCAAAGCGTCTGCCGTTTCTGATTCAGCAGATAAATGGCCGTTTCCGTCGGTACGGCAATGCTGATCTTGGCCGACCGGTTTTTTATGCCTTCCTCTTCAATGGCGCGCAGGATAAGCACGGCGCCGGATTCCGTCGTCCGAACCACGCCCTGTCCGTGGCAGTGCGGACAAACCTGATAATTGCTTTCCATAAATGAGGAGTGCATTCTCTGACGCGAAATTTCCAACAGTCCGAAGCAGCTCATTTTGGCAATCTGAACCCGGGCGCGATCTTGTTTCATGGCCTCCTTCATGCGTTTTTCGACGGCATGGTTGTTCTGCGGATCTTCCATGTCAATAAAGTCGACGACAATCAGTCCTGCCAGATTGCGCATTCTGAGCTGTTTGGCGATTTCGTCGGCCGCCTCCAAATTGGTTTTGAGCGCGGTTTCCTCAAGGTCTTTTTCCTTGGTGGCGCGTCCGGAGTTTACGTCGATGGAAACCAGAGCCTCGGTCGGATTGATGACCAGATAGCCGCCCGATTCCAGCTGAACGTTGCAGTCATGCAGTTTGTCGAGCTGTCCTTCAACCTGAAAACGCTGAAACAGCGGAATGTCGTTTTTCTTGCATGACTTGATTTTTTTCAGGTTATGCGGCGACAGGATTTTAACGAAGTCGCGAGCCATCTGATAGGCTTCGTCGCCATCGACGATTATTTCGGAAATTTCCTTGGTGTACATGTCGCGCAGCGCCCGTTTGATCAGATTGCCCTCTTCATGAATCAGTGCCGGCGCCTTGTTGCTCAGGGCTGCCAGACGGATTTGGTTCCAGCTGCGGATAAGATAATTGTAGTCGCGGACGATATCGGCTTTGGTTTTGTCTTCGCCGGCAGTACGGACAATCATCGACATGTCGCTGGTCAGCGGCAGTTCACGGACGATTGATTTCAGTCGTTTGCGGTCGGCGGCATTGGTAATTTTGCGCGATACGCCGCCGCTCTTGATGCGGTTGGGCATCAGCACGCAGTAACGTCCGGCCAGAGACAGATAGGTTGTCAGTGCGGCTCCCTTGTTGCCGCGTTCCTCCTTGACAACCTGCACAATCAGAATCTGCCCTTCTTTGATAACGTCCTGAATATTGCTGCGATGAAACAGTTTTCTTACTTTCAGCAGCTTTCTCTGCAGTTCGAAGTCGTATTCCTGGTCTTCTTCGTCATCATCGTCGACGGCTTCTTCATCATTCATATAGCCCGACGTCTTTCTGGCTTTGACGGGGTCTTCCGTTTCGGCGCTTTCCGTTTCCGAAATTTCTTCGCTGACGCTTTCTTCTTCGGTGCCGGTAGATTCGCTCAGAACCTTAAGTCCTTCCTTTTCGGTCTCGGTCTGATGTTCCTCGGCCAGTTTTTTCTTATAACGTTTTTTCAGAATTCTTCTTTTACGGGTTTTTTTGCCTTCTTCCTCAGCTGTCCCTGTGATGTTTTCTTCCTCGGCCGGTGCGGACGCCGCTTCGGGTTCCGCCTTGGTTTCGGGGGCTGTTTCTGACTGCTCTTCAGGCCGGAAGGCTGGGTTTTCTGACGTTTCCGTCACTGCGTCTTCGCCGGAAACCGCCTGCGTTGCTTCTGCAGCCGCTTTTTCGGCCTCCTCCTGAGCCTTGCGGGCTTCATACTGCGCGCGTCTTTCGGCGCGTTCGGCACGCTGTCTTTCGCGCTGTTCCTCGCGTTCTTTCAGCGCCTGTTTCTTGGCTTCGATAATTTCGTCAACCTCTTTGTCGACTTCGGCCATTTCAGTATCGGAAATGTTGTAATAGTCGGGATGAATTTCTCCGAAAGCCAGAAAGCCGTGCTTGTTTCCGCCGTAATCCACAAACGCGGCCTGCAGCGAAGGTTCAATTCTCATGACTTTCGCCAGATAAATGTTTCCTTTGATTTGTTTGCGGCTGCTGGATTCGAATTCGACGTCTTCGACTTTGTTTCCGTTAACGATGACGACGCGGGTTTCTTCGGGATGGGTGTCGTCAATCAGCATTCTTTTGGTCATAAATATAAACTCCGTTATAGCTGCAGCACGGGGTGTCTGCAGAAAATTTCGCCAGCCGGCAGGCTGAGGGAGCTATTTAAATTAAACCAGATTTTTATCCCTGAATTTGTCTGGGGATAAAAACTTTATATGTCTTATAAAGCTTCGACTGATTTTGAAGCCTTAAATGTATAAACTCTCTCTTTCGGCTTCGGACATCTTTATTGCTTATTTATTGTCTGTGCCCGAAACCCGGACCTTGTCCGGCAAAAATCTTTTCTTCTTCCTTGCACGCAAAGCACGTTCCTCGCTGTGAAAAAACGGCGCTGTCAGAAATTAAGTCTTGAAAATAAGTCCGAAATTCTATAAGAAGACTTAAAGCCGGCAGATGAAAATGCATGCAATTCCGCATTAGAATATACGATTTGATTTAAAACACAACAGCAAATTTATGCGGAAGGTTAAGTTTTTTTATCCGGCGTTTTAACAGATTGGTAATAAGTGTTTCTTATAATCTGTAATATGTAGAAGTAAAGTTTATCGAGAATCGGATATGGGGACGATGATGGGAAAATTTTCGGGTTTTTTCAGCGGCAGGCTTATTGCAGGCCTGTTGTTCCTTTTCGCGGTTTTCGCCTGGCTGCCGGCGGCGCATGCCGCTTCCGGCATTACTTCCATGCGTATCGGGCAGGGGGTCGGTAGTGTCCGCATCGTGCTCGACGCTGATAAAAATTTTGATTACAAGGCCTTTATTCTCAACAATCCCAAGCGTTTGGTCATTGATACTTTTGACATTAATGTCAGTCCCAGGCTCGAAAACTACAGAGATAAAAACAATCTGGTTGACAAAACCCGTTTGGGCAGCGTCGGCACTGACGGAACCCGCATCGTTTTCGATTTGAAAAAGCCGGCGATTATCAAAAAGGCGTTTATGTTGCCGCCGCAGTCGACTTTCGGCTGGCGTTTTGTCGTTGACGTGGCTTTGGCGTCTGAACGCGAGTTTGCCTCGAAACTCGGTTCCGACAACGCTTTTTCCAGCGATTCCGCGCCGGTTAAGGTAGCGTCCAAAACGCATTCAAGTCCGGTTAAGTCGGCTAAGAAGGATGCCAAGAAAATCATTGTTCTCGACCCGGGGCATGGCGGCCGGGATCCGGGAGCCATCGGCTATTCCGGCGTTTATGAAAAAAATATCACGTTGGCTATGGGCAAAGAGCTGAAAAAGATACTCGAAAAAGAAGGGTATAAGGTTTATCTGACTCGCAGCACCGACATCTTTATTCCGTTGCGCGAACGCGTGCGCATAGCGCGGCGCCATAAGGCTGACTTGTTCCTTTCCATTCATGCGGACAGCGCCGTCAACCGCAGTGCCAAAGGGCTGTCGGTTTATACGCTGTCGGAAACCGCTTCCGACAAAGAGGCCGCGGCTCTGGCCGAGCGCGAAAACAAGGCGGACGTCATCGGCGGCCTTAATTTGGTCGAACACTCCAAGGAAGTGTCGGATATTCTTATCAATCTGGCTGATGCATGCAGCCGGCAGGGAAAATATGACGTAAGTGCATTTTGGTATCGTAAAGCGCTGCAAATCGGAGATTCTTTAGGAATATCGGAGGGGCGTCGTCATCCTGTTTATTATGGGCTGGCTCAGGTGTATATGGCTTTACACGACTTTGATCAGTGCGACTATTACTATAATCTGGCAGGGATGTTTTATGATAAAATGCTTCCTTACGAGAAATATATCTATTTGAATAATCGTGGTAATTCATATTATTATCGTGAGGATTATCCGGAAGCTTTAAAATATTTCAAGAAAGGTTTCTCGCTGGCGGTTTCTCATCCCGATATGGGCTTTGAGAAAAACCTGTGCATGGTGAATCTGGGGGATGTCTATCTGCAAATGAATGAACCTGACTCAGCGGCTAAATATATCAATGAATGCCAACCCTTTTTTCGGAAAATAGGGGCAGCAGGAGCGCTTTATTATATTGATACCCAACGCATCGGTCTGGCTCTGGAGCGAAATGATATGGCAACCGTAAGGAATCTGCTAAGTAAGGCTACCAATCCGAATCATATAGAGCCGGACATGCTGCATATCCGTAATAAGTATTTGCAGGAGTTTTACGAGAAGACGGCAGATTATAAAAATGCTTTCTTTTATCAGAAAGAAAACAGCCGGCTGGACGATTCTATCCGTAATGAACATGTAAGAATGCGTACGGCCGATATGTCATTGAGATATCAACAGGACTCTACACTGTTGGCAAAGAACATATTGATTGAGCAGCAGAAGGTAGAGATGTTAAAGTTGCACGAGGGACGTTTCTTCTGGATTGGAGTTTGCGTTTTGGTATTGGTTATTGCTTGTTTCATCTATCTGTATGAAAAGAAAAGACGGGCTCTTCTGCTCGCGCAAAGTCAGCGTACCATATCTTCTTTACGTTTGGAGAATATACGTAACAGAATGTCACCGCATTTTATTTTCAATGTGCTGAACCAGGAAATGGGCAGTCGGGAAGGGGAGAATAAAAAAGAGCTCTCCTCATTGGTGAAACTAATGCGACGGAATTTGGAATTAGCTGAGCAAATGTGTGTTACCTTAAAAGAAGAATTAGGTTTTGTGCAAACCTACATTGATCTTCAACGCCGTTCTTTGGGACCGGAATTTAAGGTGACTATTGAAGTTGGTGAAGATGTAGACACCAATCAGTTGCTTCTGCCTTCCATGTTAATACAGATACCGGTGGAGAATGCCATCAAGCACGCTCTTCGGGGTAAAGAAGGTGAACGGCGCCTTTGGATTGATGTTCATCGTTCCGGTACTTATATTTGTGTCCGGATTACGGATAACGGGGGCGGATTCAAACTGAACAGTGCTAACAGAGGGACAGGGACCGGAATGAAGGTAATCATGCAAACTATTCAGATTTTGAATGCTAAGAATAAGGAAATGATTGAAACTTCGGTACACAATATTCCTTTGCCGGATGGCGAGACCGGATGTGAAGTAAGTTTTCATTTACCGTTGAATTATGATTATTCAGTTTAATGATTTTTGAATAATCCTCAATTTTGATTGGATATCCGTTGTTTTGATCGAATATCCTAAAAATGGCATATTCTGATTTTTTAAATTGCTTTCAGTTCTTTAATTTCGCAGAAACAAGAGAGGTATGGACAGGTATAAGGTTGCAATAGTAGATGACGATGAGTTGTCCTTGGATAATCTGGTATTCGGGTTACAGAAATTTGAAAACTTTCATTTAGAAGGTACTGCACGCAATGGAGTATCCGGGAAGAAACTGATAGCTAAAGTGCGTCCCGATTTGCTCTTTTTAGATGTAGAGCTACCTGATATGAGGGGGATGGATTTGCTGGACAGTATTCGCGAATCTCTGACTTGGGGCATGAAAGTCGTTTTTTATACTGCATACGATAAATACATGATGTCAGCCATTCGTCAATCTGCTTTTGATTATTTGTTGAAACCTTTTGAGGACAAAGATCTGGAACTTATAATTTCCCGATTTATGGAAAGAATAGAATTAGAACGGAAAGCTGCATTTTTTCCTGCGGCATTAGCAAACACTAGTCAGACATTTATGGTGTTTACTCCGACAAATGACATGCGGGCATTACGACCTGCCGAAATTGGATATTTCCGGTATTGCTCTGAACGGAAACAGTGGGAGGCGGTGTTGAGTGGACAAACGCCGTTACCTCTGAAGAAGAGTACCACGGCCGATCAGATAGTGAGATATGCTCCTTGTTTTGTGCAGATTCATCAGTCTTTCATAATCAATATTGATTATCTGATGATTATCAAGGATGGTAAATGTGTGTTGTATCCGCCATTTGAGAATGTAGATGAGCTGCTGGTCTCTAAGAAATATAAAAAGGAGCTACAAGACAGATATTGTTTGTAAATGAAATATATATTGGTTAGGGAGTCGACACTTGAATAGTGTTGATAAAGGAAAGAGGGCACAAAACGTGATGTTCAGTGCCCTCTCTTATTATTTCACTTCGATACCTTTATTCTGCAAAGTGACATTCAATACTTTCGCATAATCAGCGTATTGCTTGTCAGTAAGCGTTTTCTTCATCAACTTCAAGTTTCCGTACACTGCATTGTGGAGTTTCTTTTCCTGGTCCTTCTTTGCAGTTGTGGCACGTCCCATCTGTGTAGAGAAGTATTCGCAGATGTTTGCTACTTCTTCATGCTGGCCAGCCGACAATTTTAAATATTTACTCAACTTGGTTACGTTGATGTTACCATCCCATTTTGCAGTTGTAGGTTGATTTCCTGCTGCAAATGTCGTAGCAGTCAGACAGACTGCTGTTATTAATGTTAATCCTAAACGTTTCATAATACCTACTTTTAATTTGTTATACCTAAAAACAATTCTAACTCTAAAAATCTAATACCTATTGAAAACAGCTCTAAGCGCTTAGCTTTTTCTTTTTACCTGTGCAAATATAGAAATATGTTTTATAACACAAAAATGAAAAAGAAAGAAAGTGCTGTTTTGATGACTATTTCTTGATGTAGATCAATTATATGATGTTATTTTGATTGTTTGAGGTCTTTTTTGTAATATGAATGTAATATGGTTATCGTACACGGTTGATCAGAATGATAGTGGATACTTTGCGTGGAATGTATAATGGGTTATCGGGCGGACATGAGTAAATTCAGCTCCTGGCTGATTTCTTCAACAATTTCCCGGGTAGCAAGTGACAGACATTCGGCCATATCATCCAGACAGCCTTGATTGGCGGCATAGGAATCTTCATAGTTCCGATCTCTGCGAGACTGCTTACGCTTGACATTGTAGGTTTTGTCTAACAAGCAATCGCCATGATGTGAAAAACGTATAGAAATGGAAAGTTGAGTTTGTGCCGGGCGGTAACGAGCACTTTGCAAGGTAATGTAACCACCTTCGAACCAAATAAATCCGCTTTCATTTAAAACAACGCCACCAGTTGTTTCATTCTGCCTGACTTTTACCTCCAGGCGGTAAACAGAGTCAGCGGGAACTTGATTGTCTTTGTTATCTATTAACTGGAAGCAGGTACTACTATTACATTCAGTTAATAATGCATCCGTGAGGAATTCACGATAAAGTTGGCTGAGAGAATGCTCACCCAGCCGTGTGCGGAAGCGATCCTGTTGCCTATTAAAGATAATCAGTGGAATGAAGAAACCACCTTTCCGCTTGATAGTGCTGTAATAATCAGTGTTGGAGTAATCTATAAAATCCAGATAGATGCTGTCTTTGACTTTGCCGGTATATTCTTGTGAAATAAGCTCATAGAAAAGATTGCTACGCATGCCATTCAATTCTTTCTGCATGCTGCGCGAACTTCGGCAGGAACAGAAAGACACGGCTATTAACAAGAGAAGAATATAATGCTTCATGGTATAATCTTATTGAGTATATGGTGGTAAGTTTTCATTGTCAATAATCTCATCGGGCAGTTGCATTGTTATTCTTGTTTCCGAACTGATTCCTACAAATCCGAGCCCGCCTTTTACATTGCTTGGTATCATGACCGGTTCCATGAGTGCTTCTTCATAATTGCCCGATTCCAGAGTATTTAGGGCTTTTAAATAGCGGAATTCAGCTTCACTGATGCTGAGCAGGCGGACAGTGATACTTTTGGAGCGGCGAGTGACGTTATAAAGCCATAAATTGTAATCATGATAAAGTTGAGTATAAACCTTCAATGTACAGGTAGCATCAGAAAAGCGGTCATCGGTAAAGACATTATATTTATTCTCAATGTAGCTACCAAATAAATCATCTTCATCGTCTTCACTGCTGCTGGGTTTTCCATCTGTCAGTATCACATCTTCTCGATTGATGATACTTGTTTCTCTGGCATAGAGGACGGTATCTATGCGGCTGTCGTATTGTCCGTGAACGGCAATGTCATTCCAAATGTCCAAGCGGTAGTAATTTTTCTCATTAGGGCGGTCTTGCAGGGTAATCTTAAACTGGCGATGAGGTTCCCATCCACTGTACACTCTGATGGGGATGAGACATGTATCTATTTGGATGGAGCTTACCGGATGAGGAACGGTAACTTCGGCTGTTGTATGATATTTGCCATTTTCAGCTATGGCTTCCAGGCAGATTTGCTCACCGGCTTTCAAAGGGGTAGTGATGCGGAATTTTTTGCGTTTTGCTATTTCCGGGAGGTTATTGAGGGGTGCATTAGGATCGTAGACCACATCCAGGCTGCCAATAGGCTTGAGTGGGGGAAGTTCTTCCGCCTTTTCGACAAGCTTCCCGTTGACATATAGGTTTACAGTAGCTTCTTCTACGTGTGAGAGGCCATGTGTACCACTTAGGTTGAGATATACGTAGTTTTCCGGTTCTCCTGCATCAAGGAGGGCGTTCATAATGAGTTGTGGCTCACTGTGAGCCGGGGTATAGGGGATTTCATTCTCGCAGGAGGTGGAGAAAAGGATGATACCTATATATATAATAAGGTGCAAAGAGCAAATTCTTGTTTTCATTTTTTTGTTTCCGGTTCTATGGTTATTTGTTGTCATATTTTAGAACTTGTATGTATAGGTGACAGATGGAATGATCGGTAGCAAAGTTATTTTCTTTATGAATAGCTTTGATGTATTATAGCCACCTGTGTATTTACCGTGTTCATCTTTATAGGCGAGGTAATCATAATCGCGCCGTTTGCCATAAACGAGTGTCGGGTTCATTGAATTATAAGCATTGTAGAGGCTGATGTTCCAGGTTCGCATGCCATGTTTGGTTTTCTTGTTGAAGTTCACTCCAATGTTCAATCTATGGCTGGCAGGTAGACGGTAGTTATTACGTTTGGAGATGTAGTCAGTTTGTTCTATGCTGCCATCAGGTTTGAGAATGACCGTTTGCTGTTCCGGTAAGGTAACTGTTCCGCCACTATTGTATATCCAGGAAGCTCCAATGTCAATGCGTTCACTGAATTTATGGTTTAGGCAGAGGCTAATACTGTGCCGGCGGTCGTATTTATAGGGAAAACGCTCACCGTCGTTGATACTGCCGTCTTTGAATTGGCGATCTGCTTTAGCCAGGGTATATGCCAACCAACCGGTGGTTTTGCCTATGGTCTTTTGCGCCATGAACTCTATGCCCATTGAACGTCCTTTACCCATTTCCACTTTCTCTTCCCAATTGGTTGAACTCCCAAAGAAAGAAACCCCGTTCTGGTATTCCAGTACGTTTCGCATCTGTTTGTAATATCCTTCAATGGAGAACTCCCAACCCCGGATTCCGGTATAATATCCGCCTAAAGAGTATTGGTTAGCACGCATAGGACGTATGTTTTTGGTAATAGGTACCCATAAGTCTGTGGGCATGGCGAGTGGAGTGGAGGAGAGTTGGTGTACATATTGAGCCATCTGAGAGAAAGATGCCTTTACTGAGAAATCATGATCGAAGCGATAATGAACGGAAAGTCGCGGTTGTATGGAGAAATAATTCTTCCCCTGTGTATTGAACAGAGAAACGTGTACTCCTGCATTTAAACTGGTACGGCTACCTATATCAAAATTATCTTCTGCATAAACAGAAGCCTCATGTCCGTGCAGGTAACTGTTCGAAATACTATTATACAAGGTATCTTGTTCAGTTACGCCATTCTCCTCTTCTTTCATTTTCGAAGTATTGGTTTCCGGACGGAAGGTATGGTATAGGTATTCTACACCAAACTTAATGTGGTGTGAAGGAATAGGTGTATAGTCGAAGTCTGTCCGGAAACTCCAATCGCGGATTCCTGAACGATACTCAGAATCGTATTGATAGAAGTAGGAGTGTGATGGAGAGTAGATATTTTCTTCTTTTGCTTTGCCTTTTAAGATCATGCGATAGCTGTTGAAAGCTACGGTTGTATTGCTAAACAGTTTGTTGGTAAATACGTAATTCCAGCGTCCTGCAACGATTGTATTTCCCCAGTTCAGCCCATTTTTGCTTTCATAACAATCGCTAGTACCGTAACTCTCTTTGAAGTTATAGTGATAGTGATCCTTTCCATGATAAAAACTCAGGAAAAGCCGACTGCGATCGTTAAACTTATGATTTACTTTGGCATTGAGGTCATAGAAGTAATAATTGAACTCATCACCGTCACTGCTGAAAGCTTTTCCCATAAAAGCTGTGTGCGTGGTACGTCCACTAAGCGAAAAAGAAGTGCGATCTTTGATAATAGGTCCTTCCAAATGTATTTTATCAGTGAGTGTACCTATGCTCAGTGCACCATGATAACGTTTCATATCCCCGTCGTTGGTACGCACGTCTACAATAGACGAGAGACGTCCGCCATAGCGTGCCGGAAAAGAACTCTTGAACAGTGTAACCTTTTTCACAGCTTCGGGTGTGAAGATAGAGAAGACACCTAATAGGTGGTCAGCATTATATATAGGAATACCGTCCAGCAATATCAAGTTCTGAT
>OGOZ01001582.1_pt1 | contig 12446 bp, 23 predicted proteins | sample 1552801 | NCBI WGS metagenome assembly OGOZ01 (sample SAMEA2580196, study PRJEB22360) | human gut metagenome | biome: human gut; feature: human-associated habitat; material: faeces | place: Denmark | collected 2008/2010
TCCCAGTCGGTCAGCCTTCTCCGTCAGTGCCATCGGCAGAGGGCTGGGCAGGTAGCGCCCCGGCTTGATACCCACGCCGGACAGGCCTTTTTCTGCCGCCGTGGGCAGCAGCGCATCCACGGCCTGCGGATCGTCTGCGATGGCAAAACCAGTGGTGATGAGCAGTTCTCCCTGCGCCAGCCAACGCGCGTAGTCCGGTGTGTCCGTCAGATTGACACCGCTGACCCTACGGCCAAGTCCCGCCGCGCCGCCGCAGACCGTGCAGCCCGCGAACACGGGCAGGCGCAGCACCTCCTGCAATGTGGGATAGTCCGCTGTGTGCTGTGATGTCATGGCTTCTGCCCCCCCTTGTGATACTATCACAATTTTCATAGAAATGTTCATTTATTTTTGCCAATGGAACAGACCGTCCGTTGTTTTATGATAGCGGTAGCAAAACGAACGGAGGTATATTCCATGGCAAAGCAAACGAAACAGGATACTCCCTTAGTCCCCCGCAAGTGGAGACTGGCCGCGCTGATAGCAGCCACCCGGTGCGGCGGAGAGAAACGTGACACGCTCTCCTGCCATGCCCGCCGCTGCACCGCCTCATCCATGGCGCAGGGTCTGAAGCACTACGCCTGACGCAGCGCACCCCTTCGGCAGACTCCCCCGGCAATGTGCCGGGGGATCTGTCCGTTCAGGGCTTTCTGGTTTCCTTCTTCAGCAGGGACGCCGCCGTGATGATGGTCAGTACCGACTCTGTCACCATGCCGGAATACGACCGTACCACAATGACATACACCAGCCACGACAGGCCGCTGGCAATGCCCGCCACCTGTATCACCCGCCGCCTGGTCTGGAAGAACGGCAGTAACGCCGCCAACGATGCCACGATGGGCAGTACCGTCACTGGCGTCTCATAGGTCACCACGGCAATCAGCAGAAATACTGCCACGATGGGTATCGCTGTGACCAGTTTACTCCAGTTGAATTTCTCCTGCAATAGGAAAAGCAGCAGCACGACAATCTGGAAAAAGCTGCACAGTGCGCCGGAGCGTGCGTGGAGCAGCGTGTAGTGGATGGCGAAGATCAGGTTGGCCCCCCCCTGCCACAGCAAGATGGTACGCTTGTCATCCTGCCAGTAGCTGAGACCCATGGCGATCAGTGCGCCGAACCCGATGAGTTGGTAAAATATGTTCATCCGTCGTTCCTCTTAATAAAAAACGCCGCACACCCTGTCGGATGCGTGGCGAAAAATGGAGGCGATGCTCCAGAAAAATCCACACTAATTTTGGAGTTTTATTATACCATGGGACAGCCGTATTTGTCAATTGCGGCAAAGGACAACCTCCAAAAGTTTTGATTTACACTCTTAGTGCAAACGTGTGACGGGAAAACCGTACACGAAATTTAACTAAGTGAGGTATTTCAACTATGCGTATCAAAGTCTATGGCAAGGCACATCTGGAAGGTGTGGCTAAGAAGTCCGGCAATCCCTACAACTTCAATCAGGTACACTATCTGGGCAAGACTCGTGGTGTCGAGGGTCAAGCTGCTCTGACGCTGGCTCTGGATAGCTTTGACTATCCCATTGAGCGTATCGAGGTCGGTCGTGAGTATGATGTCGAGTTCGACAACCGCGGCTATGTGGTCGCGTTCGCTCCTGCGAAGTAAGGCTATGCCATCTTCTCACCCATTCCCGCCTTTTCTCTCTCCTCACCATCCCCCATAGCGCAGCCGTCCGGGGCGTAGCCCCGGACTGTTGCAGGGGGGGCAGTATTACCCCCCTGCAACTTCTGAGAATTTGAGATTCTTTGACAAAAAATGTCAATCATGGTGAGGTTCCTTTATGGCTGTTGCACGTTCGAGAAAATGGCTTATTACCATCAACAACCCATTGGAGCATGGGTTTGACCACGCCCGAATTAAGGCGGTCGTGCTGGATTTACCCGGTATCGTCTATTGGTGTATGTGTGACGAACAGGGCGACGAGTGTGAAACGCTCCATACTCATGTTTTCTTTGTCTGCGAAAATCAGCTTTCCCATACACAGGTTGACGCACGTTTTCCCTCATTCCACCGTGATATAGCCCGTGGCAAGTCTGTTGAAAACCGCGCCTATGTTCTCAAGGACGGCGAGAAGTTCAACAAGCAGCCGGACGGCTCATACTCCTACAAGGACACGGGCGGTCATTTGCACGAGGGTATAAACTTCTCCGACACATTCGAGGAAGGCGGCGAATTGCCCAACGAAAGGCAGGGCAAGAGCCGAGACGCTGATATTATCGTTGACATGATTAAGGCTGGTGCTTCCAACGAGGACATAGTGGACGCAGTAGCGTCTGCATACCGTGACCTCGAAAAAGTAGAGCGTGTCCGTTCCATGTATCGTGACGCACAGTTCAAGGACACGTGGCGCGAATTGGAAGTAACCTACATATTCGGCAAGACCGGCAGCGGCAAGACCCGTTCCGTCATGGACAAATACGGCTACTCCAACTGTTACCGTGTCACCGACTACAAGCACCCGTTTGATACCTATGACGGTCAAGATGTGATTATCTTCGAGGAATTTCGCGGCGGTCTCAAGCACGGCGATATGCTCAACTATCTGGACGGTTATCCGCTGTTGCTCCCCTGCCGCTACTTCAACCGGCAAGCCTGCTATACCAAAGTATTTATCATCACCAACGTACCCCCGGACGCTCAATATGCGTCCGTTGATGCGGAAACACGCAAGGCGTTCTTTCGCCGTATTCATACGGTTCGTGTCTACGAGGACACAGGGCGCATTACCGACTATGCCGGTGTAGACGCTTATCTTCACCGTCACGATTGGGCAAGCAACGTGACTATTAGATTGTGAGGTTTTCTATGTCCGAGTATAATTCCTACCGTCTGCAAGACCTCAAGGACGGATTACAGACGATTTTAGACCAGTTGGAGGCAATGGGCTTTCCTTACCCTACCTGTGCCGATTTCAAGGTAACAGTTGTTTCCCGGAAAGGTCGCCCGGAGTTCTCTGTTTCTTTCTCGGTCATGCAGGTATAGCCTATGTTCAGACGCTTCAAATTTTGGCTTACCTGCCGCCGCTATTGCTGGTGTCACGGCTTTTGTCCCATCTGCCAGCATTTCAAGGTGTGCCGGGAAACGTACCTTTCGGAAGTAGTTTCACTTCCGTGGAAAATGCCTACCGTGTAGCCCGGATAACCGCCCGCCCAAGGGCGGTTATCATAGGGCAGTTCATTGAATATGCACTTTCAAATTTTGTCGTATCTCTATCGCCGTTTTCGGCGATTTTGGTACAAGCTGAAACGTAAACGCTATATGACTATGAGATTTTTTGACCGCTTCAAATGGTGCGTTGTTGGCGGCTTCGCCTATGCGCTGGGTCGTTTCCTTTTCGATTATCTGCAAGGCTTGATTTGAGCCTTATTTGTAACTTCTGCGGGGTGGTGTAACGGTAACATGCCGGTTTCGTTGTCCGGTGCTGCAAGTTCGATTCTTGCCCCCGCATCCAAAAAATCTAAAACAACGAGGTATATAACATGATTCAGTTCCTTATTACCGCCGCTTTCACGCTGGTGTTCCTGTTCGTTTTCATCCTGCTTGCTTCGGCTATGCTGTGGGTGATTATTAAACTGCTGCGTTCGCTGTTTCCCGAACGCTTCAAGCCCAACAAGAAGCGTGAAAGGGACGAGGTGTAATACCCCGTCCCCGCATATTCCCCGCGCCCGTCCCTGTGCTGTTTTCATCGGCGGTAAAAAATCCCCCGCCTGCGGCGAGGGATTGAGGTCAGCGGTTCAACCATCGTCTTATTATTCTTATCCCCATTGGTATCAATGCAAAGATTCCGATGATGATAACCGTGGCGTAATTAAGCGCATCTAAGAAATCGCCGATTGCACCGAATGACGCTTTAGCCGCAATCGGCATCCATTTGATAATGCCAATAAAGAACGTGGTCAGATTGCTTAGTACATCTTTCATATGAGGTGTCTCCTGTATGAGTATTTATCAAGAATTTTTAGATACCGCTAATGCTTGCGGACAGTCTTATGATGAAGCCTTTCAAACCTTTGCGCTGGCAGCGGTCATTTTCGGTGCTGCAAACGTTTTGATTGTCCAACTCTTTATCCATCTTTTCCATCTTTTGAAAGTGCACTTTCAAAATTCCCCTAAGCGCACCTAATCCCCCGCCTGCGGCGAGGGATTAGAGGTCAGCTCTTTACTTTATCCAGTTCCTTACAAAACGTTTCTACTGCGGCTCTGATGCGCTTTAGCTGCTTGGCTTCGTCTTTGCTTATTTTTCCATCGTCTTTCGTGGCTGCCAGCTCACAGGACTGCTCAAATGTCTTTGCCATCGCTTGCATATTGAGTATCTGTGCGTATATGTAATGGTTCATCGCGTTCTTTCCCTTTCCCCTTTTTTCTGTTAATTTATCATGTTTCTGGGAGGTTGTCAACAAATGAGAAAAACTGCTTTCGCCTTGTTTTTGGCAATCTTCCTTTCGCTCACTGTTACCCCTGCTTTTGCCGTTGATGTGTCTCAAGCACACTGGCAACTGCCGTCCTCCGGCTTCGGTGGTGGCTCGCGTGTTAATCCTGTCGATACTGTACTTAGTTATTCTGAGTTGTCTGCGCTTCGCAATTCCGTAAATGATAGTATGAAGTCGCGCCGTGCACAGTTGACGTATGCGGGGACGTTCTATTTTATCACTATGACCAGTGGTGGAGATACTTATTGGCTGTGCAATGGCAGTGGTGGTCGTTATCGTACGGCAGAAGAAAGCGATTCGTCCGACGTAACAACGACTACGCCCTCCACCTCCGCACCGCACATATCGGAAAACAATAGTTCGCCGGGTTCCGGCTCCAGTGGCGGCTACATTCCCTCCCATTTCGGCAAAAATACTGAAAAGGAAATTTTGCAGCAGATAGCGCAATATACCCATGAGATTTGGTTTTGGGCAGACCTTATCAACGACAACCTCAAGGATGTGCGCCGGTATACTCATATGGTCTATGCCAATATCGGGCGGTTTGTTGATGGCATGAATAACATCACAAGCGGTATTTATAAGCAAATTGACTTGCTCTCCGGCTATCTTCCCCGGCTGGACAATATTTACAATCGTTTATTTAATATTCAATCCGCTTCATGGGCTTCGGTAGACGTGGAAAACCGTATTTATTCCGCTGTGGCGGGCATAGATTCCCGGCTCAGCACAGTTATAAATAACGGCGTGGTTCAAGTTAATACCACCGCCTTGGAAGCGCGATTGGACAAGCTTATCAGTATGTATGCCAAGGTCAACAGTGTGGTGCTAGATACCGCAGCCATCAACGGCGGTCAGATCAAGGACGCTGTGGGCGGTGAACTGAAAGATGTTATGTTCTGGGGCGATACGGCTAAAGTGGATAACACGTTCGTCTCCTCTGATGGCGTGGCATATTCCCTCAACGATGAAAAGACCACCGTCAACGGTCTGACGCTTCGTTCCGTTAACCTCGGCTCGACCATCCCGGCATATATCGCCAATGACCCGGTGCTCTATGCCGGTGTGTGGCGCAAGGGCACGGATTACATCATCAGCGACACCTATAACGCCAGCACCGGCGAGTATGTGCAGCGGGTAGGTCGTGCAGCTTTTGATGGATTACCTCTTGCTTGGCAACTTAATACGGAGTACGATCCTAATAATCCGCATTTTTTATCATTACTTGATACTTCTCTTGTTTCGGGATTGCCGAAAGGATCTTTTGGAGATGTTCTTGTTTTCTCTCCTTTATTTGCTGGTGGTTATTGGACTGATGTTGTCTATGGCGATGGGTTCATTTCTCTGGGTGGAGACGGAAATTCTTCTTTTTTAGGCGTTTCGGCCTCGGCTACTCTTTCGACTGTGGAACAGCTTCAATCTGCCCTTGCAGGTACGGAGTTCTATTTTATCCGGTATGGTACAATGCTTTCTAAGTCAGTTACATCTTCCACCATCGCCATCCCGGAGGGAGACAGCACCATTAGTGCTGAGCACCTCCGTATTACCGGCAAATATGAAACCTACGACAGCTACACCCAGACCGCCGACATTATCAATGCTATCAACAACTTGCATTTCTCCGGTGGCGTGGCTGCCGACCTTTCGGCTGTAACAACGCGGTTGGATACGCTTATTGCGAACTCTACGGCAAGGGTGGAGAACGTTACCAACGTGGTCATTGAGGAAACGAACAACGCCTATAACGTGTTCTATGTGACCACGGACGATGGCGATAAAAAGCCTGTGGGTGAGGTCGCCGGTGATACGCTGTCTGCCTCCGGTAAGCTGCTGAACTTCCTGTACAAGCTATGCTTTGAAGGTGCACTTTCAAGAGTGGATGATAGCATTACAAATATGGACGGCTTTTACTTCGACAGCGGCGCAGGATTGGAGGGGAATATATGGGATTGATAGCTAACCTGCTTCTCGTCCTTACGGATATTGGCAAGTTCTTCTCGTTCTGCCGCAGCTTCTTTGACGCACTTCCGTTCGCCGTGAAAATGCTGATATACTTTGTGTTCGGCATTATTCTGCTGTTCGGTCTAATGCGTATCATTCTGAAAGTGGGTGGTTAAGTGATAGACCTTGTTCTTGCCACATTCAAGTGGCTGCCTACTCCGCTTTTCCTGCTGGTGTCTGCCATCCTCACTTTCTTTTTTATCTTTGTGGCGGTGTCTGTGATAATCGCTGTGTACAAGCTGATTCAATTTATCGTTCATGTGCTGGGCGGTATTCTGGGAAAGGTGGTGTCTCTCTTTGTCTGACCTGATGTCTGCTATTCGGATGTTCCTTTCTAATGCGTGGAAGTTCTTCCAGATTGACGTACCCGGCACAAATTTCTCTTTTGCCGTGCTGACTATTGGTCTGCTGCTGGTGCCCGTCAGCCTGTCTTTCCTGTCCCTTGCCCTCGGCTTTCCTGTGGGCAGTGTCGATAGTGCGTCTGCCGCCTTTGGGGCAAAGGGCAGCAAGAAATACAAGGTTTCCGCTGCCCGTAAAAATGATGTGAGGTAATTTCTATGGATTTTGAAAATACACTTTCAAACGCTGCCGATACCCCGGAACCCAGCGATACCGCCGCTCCTGCTGCCGGTGCTTCCGGTGCAGAGGTAATCACTTCTCCCGATACGGGCGGTGCTGCCGATACCCCGGAGACAGAAACCGGCTCTCCGGTCATTGTTATGCAGTCGGAGCCCTCTACGCCCTCTCCCGTCCGTGCTGTGTCTCTGGACGCTCCTACGCTGGAAACTGCCGGTCTTCCCGCCGTGGTACGTTCCGTGTTCGGAGACTATCACCAGCGTACCCAGACGGTTACGGAGACCGCCGCTGACGGTACTTCCGTCACCAGCACGGAGGCGGTCAACGGTCTTGCCGGTCTGGATTGGTACTGGCTTTCCGGTGTGTTCATGTTCACCGTCGTTTTGTGGTCGTTCTTCCGTTTTCTGGGGGTGGTATTCAAACGATGAGTGAAATGATTGATTTTTGCACCGCGATTCTCGGTGCCATCTGCGATTTCCTTATGGAGCCGCCTATTTTCCATCTTTTTAGTCTAATCTGCTTCGCCGTTATCATTGGTATCGTGCGTAGCTTGCTTAGAAATCACTAAGGAAAGGAGCGTTGCTAAACGTCTGAGGTTGCTGCCGTCACTGTCAGTTCTCTGCTGACCTCCATCGGTACTGTGTTCACTGCCGCCATCGGCTGGGTCGGTACTGTGGCGTCTACCATCGCGGGTGAGCCTATCCTGCTGATTGCCTGCGTAGGTATCCCCCTGTGTGGTCTGGGTGTTGGTCTGTTCAAGCGTCTGCTTTCTGCCCGCGCCTAACGAAAAGCGGGGTGGCGTGCGTGCGCTCACCGCACGCCGCCCCTTTTTCCTCTTTTAATCTACACTTTCAAAACAACGGTGCTTACTATGAAATTTTCATTTCCCAAACTTCCCCCGCTTCCCAAGCTCCCTAAACTGAAAAAGAAATCCCGTGCCAAGCCCGTGGCACTTTCCCCATACTTCGGTATTCCCGGTGCCGGCAAGTCTACCTATGCCGCTTATCTCGCCAAAAAGGACATGAAAAAGGGTCGTAAGGTTTGGTCTAACTTCGGTATCACAGGTGCGCTCAAGTGCGAAAAATCAGACTTCGGCAAGTACATGATGTGCGATGGACGCCTTATCATTGACGAAGCCGGTCTTGAATACGATAACCGTAAGATGTCCATGACCAACGATGAGATTTACTTTTTCAAATATCATCGTCATTACCAGCTTGACGTGGACTTTTCAGCCAAGGTCTGGACGTAGATATTAAGATACGCAAGCTGGCACGTCACATCTATCTTATCAAGCCGTCCTTACTCCCGTTCTTTATCAAGCGCAAGGAGATAGGTCGAAAGGTCGGTATCAATGACATGACGAAAGAAATCTGTGACGAATACTTTTTCGTTCCTTTTCTCACTGGCGGCACAAAGCTGATTTTCTGCCCGCCCCTCTGGAAGCTGTTTAATACGCTCTCCCGAAAACCTCTCCCGGAAAAGACTTGGGAAACATGGTGAAGCCCCCCGCCTATGGCTGGGGGCTTTTTCTTGCCCTCTGTGCCTTGACAGAAACAGGGGGTATACGAATATACCCCCTGTCTCTGCCCTCGCTGTTTTTACCCGCGGTAAAGACTAACCGCAAATCTCATACCCGTTGCGCCGCAGCCATGCCGCCGCTTGGTGCTCCTGCGCGAAAGTCCGGCTCTTGCGTTTCTGCCTGTCCCGCCCTTGCAGCGTCTGCCCGCTGGCTGCCTGTATCTGATACCGCACCTTCCCGTGCTTGGTGACCACGTTGTAATATACCGCCTGCCCCTGCTGGTTGATGCCTTTCATATCCTGCCCTCCTTAGTATCCGTACTTGGCTATGCTGTCGTAAGTATCCGCCAGACGCCGATAATAGTCGGCATAAACTTCCGCGTCTGTCCTTGCGGGTGCATCGGGATTGCGTACGAAATAGTGACCGTGATAGAAGTCCACAGTGCGGTTATCCGCGTTGTGATACATCCATGTCACGTATTCGTAGTCGTTTCTCCCTATGGCGTATCCGTAGTCGCTGTGAGTGTTCTTTGCATCAATGATGGTATATCCTGCGTTCTTCATGCCAATGATAGCGTTCATATCCTGCCCTTTCTCCCCCGTATAGCCGATAGGGTCAGCTTTGAATCTACACTTTCAAATTGCCTGTTCGTTCTCGTCTTTCAGCCACACCTTTACGCTGATGCTCTCACAGCCGGGGTGCGTGAATTGGTACGCCTCCACCCATTTTGCAATATCCCGCAGCGGCATAACTTGATAGTGCTGTGTCTTATTGTCGATACCGGGAAAGTAGCAGCGTATACTGCAATGGTACTCTTTCATTGCCATTAGTTCGCTACCTCCATTTTCTCCATGCAGTCCCCGCAAATGATGTTGACTGCCTTTGTTGCCCGGACGCTGTTCTTGCAGCACGGACAAATATACTTTCTTGTGCTGCTGCGCTTCGGAGGCTCTGTGCTGCCACCTGTGCTGCCGCTGTTTCCGGCTTTCCCTCCCGTGCTCGGCGGCGGGCACCAGCCCCCGCCCCGGTTCATCTGTATTTCTGTCCAGCCCTGCTCCATGATGTAGTCAATCAGTGCTTCGCTTGGCTCTGTAATTGTCCACCCATACGCTGAGTGGTGGGAGATAATCAGCCCCCGGCGTTCTGCTTCGTCTTTGAATCTCTTGTTGTGGTAGCTGCCGCCCCGGCTGCAATCCTGCACCCCATGCGCCAGATTGTACAGGTGTACAGCCTCATGCATGATGGTGGCGACCACGTTTTCTATCGGTCTTTCTAACGTCTCTGCACCTATGTTCAGTTCGTGCCGCTGTTCTCCCTTGCGCTGCCATATCTTGGCAACGGTGACGTGCCCGTAGGCTCGTGGGGTAGACTGGATAGTAATAATTGGTTCTTCCAGTTCCCCGCCAAACCAGTCGGCATTAAGTGCCCGGAAGATCTTCTCCAAATATCCCGCCGTTCTGCTGGTCTTGATGGTGTCTTTCATGTGTACCCGTCCTTTCTCATAATATCCTGTGTGCGTAGCGTAGCTCGCTCGCGAGCTACGGTGCCCACACCGCCCACGAAATCTGTCTGACGGTCAAGACTGACCGTCCCCCGTGAGACGGTCACTCGCGGTAAAAAAATCGACACTCGGCGGCAGCGGGAAAACTGCCGCCGCTCCGGCATGGCGGCTGTTTTTCTGCAACAGAGAGTGGCTATTTTTTTACTGGTCTTGACAGTCAAGACAGTTCGTGGCACCGCCGCGCCAGCGGCACCCTGTTCCCCTCGTCCCGCCGCAGCGGAAAACGCCGCACTTGCAGTCATGCGAAAAGTGTGGTAAAATAGGCAAAACGAAACGCCAAGGGCTAAAACCCTCGGCGTTCGTTGCATTTATAGGACTTTTGAATATACACTTTCAAAAAAGGAGAATCGCCATGAAAAAGTACCGCCGTCTCGATTGGTCTGACCGTCTCCGCATTGAAGCACTGTATAACGCTGGCAATACCTGTAACCTTATTGCGAAACACCTTGGCTTTGCCCCCTCCACCATTTACCGTGAAATTAAACATGGCTTGTATGAGCACATGGGCGCAGAGTGTACCAAACGCCCCTACCATTATTCCGCGCAGATAGCACAGGATTATGCAGACTACCAGTCCACCGCTAAAGGCGTGGGGATAAAGCTCGGTACACGGCATACTTACGCACAGGATGTCGCCGACAAGGTACGGCTTGGCGTGTCCATTGATACCATCGTAAACGTAAAAAAGCGCAAGGGCGAGTGGACGGTCAGCACTACGACCCTATACCGATACATAGACCGTGGTTATATTCCCGGCGTATCAAATAAGCATCTCCCGGAAAAACCACACCGCAAGCAGCGTAAGCACAGCACCGTTAAGCCAGCCCGCGCCCCGAAAGGTTTGCCCATTGACCGCCGCCCCCTGTTCATAGACGAAAGAAAAGCGTTCGGTCATTGGGAGTTTGATTCTGTCATTGGCAGAGCCAAGGGACAGCGGCAATCAATACTCACGTTGACCGAACGCAAGACCAGATTTGAAATTATCCTCCGTGTCAATGCGAAAACCAGCGCAGAGACGGTCAAGGCATTGAACAGGCTTATTAAGCGGTTTCCACATGGTACGTTCCAGACCATTACTGTTGATAACGGTTCAGAGTTCCAAGACTGCCACGGTATGGAGCATGACCCGCAGGGTACTAAGCGTCTGACGGTCTACTATGCCCACCCGTACAGCTCGTGGGAGCGTGGTACCAACGAACGTAATAACCGTATCATTCGCCGCTACATCCCAAAAGGAAAGAGCATGGCTAAACTCACCCAGACTGATTGTGATAATATAGCTGCTGCCATCAATGCTATGCCCCGCAAAATCTTAGATTGGCATACCGCTCAAGAACTTTTTGAACAGGAAATCGCAAACCTCAAGATTCTGCCTTAAATATTTTTTTCAGAGATTTTTCGCAATGGACTTGACAATCTTCCGACAACCTCCAAAAGCCATGGGCTTTTGGAGGCGAGTGGTACGCCCGACTGGATTCGAACCAGCGACCTACAGAGTCGGAGTTATCAGACCGTCAAGCCGGAAACCGCTGCGGCGCAAGGGTTTGATTGGTGTTGCACAAATTTCCGCCATTTTGAAGAAAAACCTCGGAAGCCTTATCGGACAGGGCTTCCGAGGTTTTTTGCGGTAGTAGTCAAATAGTAGTCTGAGCACTTCACAGGTCATGCGGCTCAGATGCAGCGGCTCCCGTTTTCAGCACACACGAACCGCATACTTCACACGATTCCCGTACTGTGTCGATTTGAGCAGTCCCAGTTTTTCAAACTTCAACACAAAGCTGCGGATCGTCGCGTAAGCGGCGTTCCCGAAGTCCTTTTCCAACTGCTTGGTGGAAAACTCCGCGTCGCCGTAAGCGGACAGAACAAACTCCCACAGTGCTTTCTCCTTCTCAGTGACCTGTCCGTGGGACAGGGCGGTCTGAAACGCCTCGGTCGTCTGTGCGGTCGGAAGCACCCCGTTCAGCTTATGATAGCGGAGTGTACCCTGAATTGCAAGGTCGAAATCAGGTTTTTGATAATTTTCAATGCATCGCCTTACTGCCTTTTTCCGGACGATGAAAACCGGAAGTTCTCCGTCTACTATATGGAGCTGGCTCCCGGCAGTCGGAGCCGCATCTGCGGGGTACCACCGAGTTTGTCACCCTTTTCGCCGGTGCAATCGAAATCACGGCTGATCAGAAGGACATTGTCGTTCAGGCGGGCGAAAGCGTCCGCTTTCAGGGCGACACCACCCACGCCTACCGCAACATCTCCGACCAAACCACCATTCTGCACATGATCCTGTATAACCCGTAAAAAGGCGCGA
>OGOZ01001583.1_pt1 | contig 12427 bp, 6 predicted proteins | sample 1552801 | NCBI WGS metagenome assembly OGOZ01 (sample SAMEA2580196, study PRJEB22360) | human gut metagenome | biome: human gut; feature: human-associated habitat; material: faeces | place: Denmark | collected 2008/2010
AATTATCTGGACCGTTCCATTACAATGGTCTATCTGTTGATGCCAGATAAACCGGAAGGACGTAGAGTGTATTCTTATCATGCCGATGATATGCGTATGGTCAAGGATATCGGAGCAAAGTTTATCGGTCGTTCCATTTACCGGTGGGGAGGCGAAAGCTTGTTGAACAAACCTGAATTCTGGAGTAAAGCGAAAGCATTTGCTGGTGAATTGCACGCCTATGACCCTGATATAATCCTTCAGGGGTGCCTGTTTGAGATCGTTACAGAGGAGGTGAATCAGGTGAAGATACCCGATTGGGTGTTTAAGGGGTATGGATTGCCGGTTGAATCACGTAACTTTTCTTATGTTGATATGCTGAATAAAGAAGGGCTTCTGGTCGATCATTGGCGTAAAGGCAGTAGTGTACCGGATATTAGTCGACAGGAAACTCAACTTTGGTTCTATTATCTTGCTTGTTCTTACATCAATGTCGGTTGCGAGGCTTTTCATCTTGGGCAGATCGAGTTGATTGGAATGAATGATCCGGAACGGGATTCCTGGGCTCGTGTCATTGCTAAAATACGTGAGTATGCGCGTACTCATGCCCGCCGTCACTGGGTGTTGCTGGATGCCCATACTCCTTATGGAGGAATGGTAAGGAATGGGGTGAGCTTGCTCGACTTCAATTCTTTCCCGCTTCGCATCAAGGAAATTCCTTCTGAACCCTATAAAGCTGAACTTGCTGTGAATCATCTGGATGCTCTTTATAAAAAGAGCAAAGGGTGCATTTCCCCTAGCGGATGGAAATGCGAGCATCTGCCATATCTCGTGGAGTTTGATAATTATGGCAGGGGGAAAGAAGCGAATGTGGCGGATCTGAACTCCCATTTTGTATGGGGATGGGACGAAATCTCCTGGCTGTCCCTGCAACCGGAAGATTACCGGAATGAGTGGTTGACGTATGCGTATCATTGGATACATCGTACCGACCCGAATGGGCATCTGGAAATGCCCGGTTGCCGGATGATAACCTGTCCGAATCAAACCGAAGGTAACTATCGTGCCAATATGAGAAGTGAAGCATGTCCCTTTGGATACTCTCAGGAAGAAACAATCAAAGAACTTTGGAACAAATAATAACAACTGAAATATTAAATACCTAATTAAATTATTGCTACCATGAAGAAATGCTTTTTACTATTGCTCGTTTTTTTCTTGTTCGGGAGTCTGAATGCAGCACCCAAACATTCTAAGAATACTAAATATCCATCTTACAAAGGTTTGGTTATGGCTGGGTATCAAGGTTGGTTTCACCAACCGAGGAAAGGGGTAATGTACCCGGATGAGAACAGTGTCCGCATAGATATGTGGCCGGATGTGAGTGAGTATGAGAAAACATATCCGACGGGACAGAAATTGGCGGATGGTTCTACTGCCCGCTTTTTCTGTTCTACGGATGAGAGCACGGTAGATCTGCATTTCAAGTGGATGAAGGAGTATGGGTTGGATGGTGTATTCATGCAACGTTTCTTCGGGGCTGCCCGTCCGGAAGCACGCAGGCGGAGCACAGTGCTGAAGCATGCCATGAAGGCGGCTTCAAAATATGGACGTGCTATTGGGGTTATGTATGATTTGTCCGGCCTGGCAGCTAAAGGTGAAGATTGCTCCATGTTGATTGACGACTGGAAATATCTGGTTGATTCGCTGCGTGTAACTAATCAGACAGGTGAACAGACTTATGTCTTTTATAATGGCAAACCGTTGGTTACTATCTGGGGTGTCGGTTTTCCTGATCGTCCGTATGATATTCGTAATATCGGTTTGGAACGTTTTATTGATTTTCTCAAAAATGATCCGGAATACGGAGGCTGTAGCGTAATGTTGGGAGTACCTACTTTCTGGAGAGACCTGAATGCTGATTGCGTACATGATCCTTACTTGCACGAGCTTATCAGACAGGCGGATATTATTCTGCCATGGATGGGGCAGCGCTTTACTCCGTTGCTCCACAATGATATGGATCGTTATCGGGATGTTATTCTCGATGATATAGCTTGGTGTAAAGAGAATAATATCGGTTATGTGCCTTGTGTGACTCCGGGATTCAGTTGGCATAATCTGAGCCGCCATGCTTTTAAGGATGATGTGAAACCTTCCGGTTCTATTCCCCGTCAGGGCGGACGCTTCTATTGGCAACAGATTTCTACGGCAATCAATGCAGGGGCTACGATGCTGTACGTAGCTATGTTCGATGAAGTGAATGAAGGTACTGCCATTTTCAAGTGTACAGATAATCCTCCGGTGGGAAAAGAAGTCAAGTTTGTGGGTATGGATGGGATGCCGTCCGATCATTACCTGTGGCTGACGGGTGAGGCGGCAAAGATGCTTCGTCGTGAGAAGCCGCTGAGCTTTGAGATGCCCCGGCGGGATGCGAAATAGAAAATCGAAAAAAACAGCGAATTATTAAGCTGAAATTAAGAGCTTTGTTAATCATACAACTCTAATTTTGCTCATATTAACTATAAAAACTATAAAAAAGCGTATGAAAAATTATTTGATTACCTTGGCTGCTTTGTCGTTGACATTGATGAGTTGCAACAACCAGAAGCAAGCTAAAACGGTTACTTTAGGTCCGAATCCTTTCATTACTCACATGTATACAGCTGATCCTTCTGCCCATGTATGGGAAGACGGACGTCTGTATGTTTATGCTTCTCATGATATTGATCCTCCGCGTGGATGCGATTTAATGGACCGCTATCATGTATTCTCTACGGATGACATGGTGAACTGGACGGATCATGGTGAAATATTGAACTCTTCGCAAGTGTCTTGGGGACGTAAAGATGGTGGCTTCATGTGGGCACCCGATTGTGCATATAGGAATGGTACTTATTATTTTTACTTTCCGCACCCGAGTGGTGATGACTGGAACAATACCTGGAGAGTGGGTATAGCTACCAGTAAGCATCCTGCCAAAGACTTCACTGTACAGGACAAGTATATTGACATGATAGGAATGGAAGACGATTGCTTTGCCATGATAGATCCCTGCGTCTTTGTGGATGATGATGATCAGGCTTACTTCTACTATGGCGGTGGAGGTCGTTGTGTGGGTGCTAAAATGAAGGATAATATGATGGAACTGGCAGAACCTCTGCGTGCTATGGAAGGCCTGAAAGATTTTCATGAGGCTGCCTGGGTACATAAAAAAGATGGTATGTACTATTTGTCCTATGCTGATAACCATGCGGAGAATGGCAAGGGGGCTAACCGTTTAAATTATGCAACCAGTAATTCACCGTTAGGACCGTGGACATATCAGGGTGTTTATCTGGAACCGACAGGTTGCGATACAAGCCATGGATCTATAGCTGAATATAACGGTGAATGGTATGCTTTCTATCATAACTGTTCTATTTCCGGAAGGGGAAACCTTCGCTCTATTTGTGCAGACAAGCTATACTATAATCCGGATGGAACTATCAAAGTAGTAGAACAAACAAAATAAATTTGTATGCGTCTATTTATTCATCTGTTGAAGTTGGGTTTCTTTATTGCTGCACTTGCTCTTACAGCTTGCAGCGATAAAGATACGCCGGGGGAAATACCTCCAGAAGTTCCCCCTGAAGTGCCAGAGGTAGATCCTCCGGTTCCTGATGGACCGTATGAGCACGATTATGATATGGACTATGATTCGGAAGAATATCTGAAAGCTTATAAAGGAACGGCCTATAAAGGTCCGCACCGCGTGCCCGGCACTGTAGAAGCGGAAGACTTTGATGAAGGAGCACAGAATGTGGCCTATTATGAGAGCGACTCTAAACTGGCTGATGCGGGGTACAGAGGTTCTCACGCCGTTGATGTGCGTGCAGAAAGTAAAGCTTCCAGAGGTTATTATATCGGTGATGTACAGCCAGGTGAATGGATGTGTTATACGATTGAGGTAGATGAGGATGGCGCCTATGCCATTGAAACATTCTGCGTGAAAGGAGACGGATCGGAGGGAAGTTTTTACTTTGAGGTAGATGGTCGGGGTGCAAGCCGCAGTATAGATATGCCTCTTGGGGGATGGACGGATTTTAGCCATAAAGTGAAAGCTAATGGAATCCAGCTGACTAAAGGGAAACATGTACTGAAGTATTGTGCCAATACACCGGGAAACATCGATAAGTTCGTTTTAACGCGTACAGGTGAGTTGGAAGATATTTCTAATTCTTTCACTTACCCTGTTACGAAAGCAATGAGTAATCCCCTGTTTGTAGAGTGGGAGTCACCGATGTACAATAGTTGGATAAAGGGACCTCTTTACACAGCTGATGCTTCTGCGCATGTATGGAACATTGATGGGAAAGAAGTACTTTATGTGTATGCTTCGCATGATATGGAGCCTGCACTTGGATGCGACCGCATGGATCGCTATCATGTTTTTTCTACGGAAGATATGGTGAATTGGACCGATCATGGGGAGATAATGAATGCAGCCACAGTGCGAAAACATAATGGTTGGGGGTGTGATGGCTTCATGTGGGCTCCAGATTGTGCTTATAATCCGGAGAATCAAACCTATTATTTCTACTTCCCGCACCCGGCCAATGCTGCTAATTGGAATAGTACCTGGCGGGTGAGAGTAGCTACCAGTAAGTATCCGAATAAGGAATTCCGTGTAAGAGGTTATATTGAGGGTATGCCTCCGGAAATTGACCCTTGCGTATTTATAGATGAGGATGGGCAACCTTACATTTATAATGGAGGTGGAGGTAAATGCTATGGTGGTAAGTTACGGAAAGATGACTGGACGAAACTGGACGGAGAGGTTAAACCGATGACTGGCTTGAGTGATTTCCATGAAGCGACCTGGATACATAAATACAATGGTAAGTACTATCTATCGTATGCGGATAATAACCCGGGTGCCAATCGTTTGAGGTATGCAACAAGCGATTCTCCGTTAGGTCCATGGAAGTATGAGGGGATTTATCTGGAACCGACCACTTGTGACACCAGTCATGGTTCTATTGTAAAGTATAAAGGTCAATGGTATGCCTTCTATCACACTTCTGATTTTTCAGGACAGGGAAATCTACGTTCGGTTTGTGTAGATAAGTTGTTCTATAATTCGGATGGAACCATACAGGTCGTAAAGCAGACCCGCGGAAACAAATAGAAGTTAGATTGGCAGGATAAAAAATGTAGCATAGGGTATTGCCCTATGCTATACAATGAAAGTCTGTCAGACTTAATTGATTAACTTGAATTTAATGAGTAATACGATGAAGAACTTATTTTTTCTCTTCCTTTTTTCTCTTGTAGCGATGTCCGTAAGGGCTCAGTCTTTTACCGGTGAGAAGACGGATTGGCACGGCTTCGACCGCTACGATTTTGTAATGAGTGAAACAACATTCCAAATTAAACCTATCAAGGCAACACAACGTGAAGGAGCAGGTGTTGCGGGCCCGGAAAAAGGAATGCGTAGATGCATTGTCGTTGTCCCGAAACAGGCTGCTGAAGGTAATCCATGGTCATGGCGTGGTTGTTATTGGGATCATCAGCCACAAGCGGAAATTGAGTTATTGAAGCGTGGCTTTCATATTGTTTACATCACTACCGATCCCGATCAGACATGGGAAGTATGGTATAATTTCCTGGTGAATGAGCACGGCCTTTTTCCTAAACCTGCGTTTATTGGTATGAGTCGCGGCGGAGCTAATTCTTTTACTTGGGGGACAGAACATCCTGATAAAGTTCTGGCTATTTGTGCCGATAATCCCGGACTTTCACAAAAAAGTTTGATGGGAATGGATAAACTTGCCAGACAGGATGTCCCTATCTTGAATATCTGTGGTAGCATCGACCCTATACTCAATAATACTTATGCCATTCAAGGTGTTTATCAAGGTAATGGTGGGCGTATGTCGGTTTTGATCAAAGACGGTACGGCACATCATCCGCACAGCTTGCAGGATCCGAATATTATTGCGGATTTTGTCGAACAGGCTTATAAGGAAAAACCGGCTGAGAAGCCTGCATTTCTGCCCGATAAATACAAAAAAAGTAATTTCTACAGTACAGATCCTATTTATTCGTATGCTGAATATGATAAACTCTGGATTACCTCATGGGGACCTTATTTTACAGGTAATTATAATAAATATATGTTCTCATTGGAAGGTGTGGAAGGACTGGTTACGGTTATCGCTCCTGAGAAACCTGCTGCCGGAAATCCTTGGATTTTCCGTTGCGATCAGCCGGATGGTAATTCTGCTGTAGATTTGGGATTGCTTGCACGTGGTTTTCACATAGTGGTTGCTCCCATTGCTTATAATGCTGATGGTCCTTTATTTGACCAGTGGAGCATTGCATACAATTATCTTGTGAGTAAGGGATTTGCAGCACATCCGGTTGTAGCCGGTCGTGGAGGTGCGACAGGAGAAGTTTATGCCTGGGCTATTGAGAACCCTGATAAGATAGCCGGAATCTATGGGGAAAATCCTATTTTGCGTTCTTCTTTAGCGAAGATTCAGCCATTGGATAATCTGAAACCGCTTGCCGAGGCGAAGGTTCCTATTCTGCACGCTTGCGGGAGTCTGGATCCTAATTTGAAGACTCAGACTGGTGAAGCTAAAAAACGCTATGCAGGCAAGATGACAGTAATCATTGATGCTGGACGTGGGCATTATCCGATTACTCCTGAAAATCCAAAGAAATTAGTAGAATTGATTGAAAAGATGATTAAATAGTAGACTAATTAGCCACTTTATTCAAATTTAATTAGCGATTAAGTCTTTTTTAATTGAAAGGGAAAGTGCTGAGCCTTACATTTGCTTTCGAGAATAAATATAAACTAAAACTGTTATATTATGAAAATTACACATTGCCTGGCTTCTGTAGCTTTAGTTTCCATGTTGGGCGCTTGTAGTGGAGTACAAAACCAAGTAGCCGCCGTGAAAGGCCCGGTGGACTATGTGAATCCTTACATGGGAAATATCAGTCACTTGCTGGTGCCTACTTTCCCGACTATTCATCTGCCGAATAGTATGCTTCGTGTCTATCCCGAACGAGCGGATTATACAACAGATCAGTTGAAAGGTCTTCCTTTGATTGTGACTAGTCATCGTGGTAGTTCTGCTTTCAATCTGAGTCCGTATCAGGGAGATAAACTTCGTCCGGTTATAGCTTATAGCTATGATGATGAGAAGTTGAAACCTTATTATTATGAGGTGGTTCTCGATGACGAGGAAATTAAAGTGAAGTATGCACCTTCTCATCAGTCGGCTCTTTATCAGATAGATTATAGTCAGCAGGATAAGCCTGTATACATGATGATCAATTCGCGTAACGGTGCTATCAAGGCAGGTGACGGTTTTGTGAGCGGTTATCAACAACTGGAGAATAATACGCGGGTTTACCTGTATATAGAATCGGACGTTACCCCTATAGAAACAGGTATTCTGGCTGATGGTAAAATAGATGCAGACAAGAAAGAAGCAGAAGGGCGTAATGCCTGTGCTGTAATGCACTTTGCAGACGGAACAAAAACAGTCAACTTGCGCTATGGAATTTCATTTATAAGTGAAGAACAAGCCAAGAAAAACCTGCAACGTGAATTGCCTGATTATAATCTGCAGGCTTTAGCAGAAAAGGGACGTCAGATCTGGGATAAAGCATTGAGCGATATTCAGGTAGAAGGTGGCAGTGAGACAGATAAACAGGTTCTTTATACATCGCTTTACCGTGTATTCGAACGTCCGGTTTGTATCAGCGAAGGCGGTCGTTATTTCAGTGCATTCGACGGAAAGATACACGAAGATAATGGTGAGCCGTTCTACACAGACGATTGGATTTGGGATACTTACCGTGCTGCCCATCCTTTGCGTCTTTTGATTGATGAAGGAACAGAAAAGAATGTGATTGACTCTTATTTGCGCATGGCGGAACAGATGGGAGATATGTGGATGCCTACTTTTCCTGAGATTACAGGTGACTCTCGTCGTATGAACTCTAATCATGCTGTGGCAACCGTAGCGGATGCGGCTGCTAAAGGCTTACAATTCGATTTGGCTAAAGCCTATGAAGCTTGTCGTAAAGGTATTGAAGAAAAAACACTGGCTCCGTGGTCGGGTGCTGCTGCCGGTTGGATTGATGATTTCTATAAGAAGAACGGATATATCCCTGCACTTCAGGAAGGAGAAAAAGAAACAGACCCGAATGTACATCATTTCGAAAAGCGTCAGCCGATTGCAGTTACACTGGGAACAGCATACGACCAATGGTGCCTGTCGCGTATAGCCGATATGTTGGGAAAGAAAGAAGATGCTGCTCACTATCTGCAATGTGCTCATAATTATCGCAACGTGTATAATGCAGAAACAGCTTTCTTCCATCCGAAGGATAAGAATGGTAAATGGATCGAACCATTCGATTATCGTTTCTCCGGAGGTATGGGTGCCCGTGAATATTATGGTGAGAATAATGGTTGGATTTATCGTTGGGATGTTCCTCACAATGTAGCCGATCTGATTGATTTGATGGGTGGTAACCAACAGTTTATAGCAAATTTGGATCAAACTTTCCGTGAACCGTTGGGACGTGGTAAATATGCTTTCTATGCACAGATACCGGACCATACCGGAAATGTGGGACAATTCTCAATGGCCAATGAACCCTCTCTGCATATTCCTTATCTGTATAATTATGCGGGTCAGCCTTGGAAGACACAGAAACGTATTCGTCAGTTGCTGAAGACTTGGTTCCGTAATGACTTGATGGGATTACCGGGTGATGAAGACGGTGGCGGTATGTCAGCATTTGTAGTTTTCTCTTCTTTAGGTTTCTATCCGGTAACTCCGGGTTCTCCGTCTTATAACATCGGCAGCCCTTTGTTTACTAAGGCTAAGGTAATGTTGAGCAATGGAAAGGTATTTGAGATAGAGGCACAAGGTGCATCGGATGAAAACAAATACATTCAGTCTGCAACATTGAACGGAAAAGAATGGAATAAACCCTGGTTTAGTCATGACGACATAAAAGAAGGTGGGAAATTGGTATTGGTGATGGGTAGCAGACCCAATAAGGCATGGGGTAGCACAGGTGATGCAGTGCCCCCATCCGCAGAAAAACAATAAGGTATAAGTCAATAGGAAAAAAACATGAAAACACTTAAAAAGATTGTATTTACAGGATTATTAGCTCTAATTGCCTGTGCCGGAGTGGCACAGGCTCAAGAGCTATATAAGGATGAGAAAGCACCGATGCATGAGCGCATCATGGATTTATTATCACGCTTGACGGTTGAAGAAAAAATCAGCCTGTTGCGTGCCACCTCTCCGGGAATTTCCCGTCTGGATATTCCTAAGTATTACCACGGTAACGAGGCACTTCACGGAGTGGTTCGACCGGGACGCTTTACCGTTTTCCCGCAAGCTATCGGACTGGCGGCAACCTGGAATCCGGAGCTGCAATTGCAGGTAGCTACGGTTATTTCTGATGAGGCACGTGCCCGTTGGAACGAACTGGATCAGGGACGGGAACAAAAAAGTCAGTTTAGTGACTTGTTGACCTTCTGGTCTCCTACAGTGAATATGGCGCGTGACCCACGCTGGGGACGTACTCCGGAAACTTACGGAGAAGACCCCTATTTAAGTGGTATCATGGGTACTGCTTTTGTGAAAGGTCTGCAAGGCGATGATGACCGTTATCTGAAGATTGTGTCGACTCCTAAGCATTTCGCAGCCAATAATGAAGAACATAATCGTTTTGTATGTAATCCGCAGATTTCAGAAAAACAGTTACGTGAATATTACCTTCCGGCTTTTGAAGCGTGCGTGAAGGATGGTAAATCAGCTTCCATCATGTCAGCGTATAATGCGCTGAATGATGTGCCTTGTACCTTGAACGCCTGGTTATTGACGAAAGTACTTCGTGAGGACTGGGGATTCAAAGGATATGTGGTTTCCGATTGCGGTGGACCTTCCTTGTTGGTGAATGCACATAAATATGTGAAGACTAAAGAAGCTGCGGCTACCCTTTCCATAAAAGCAGGCTTAGACTTGGAATGTGGTGATGATGTATTTGATGAGCCTTTGTTGAGTGCTTACCGTCAATATATGGTTACGAATGCTGATATAGATTCGGCTGCCTATCGTGTGTTACGGGCACGTATGCAGTTGGGGTTGTTCGATAGCGGAGAAAAGAATCCTTATACGAAAATATCTCCGGCTGTGATAGGGTCGGCAAAGCATCAGGAAGTAGCTTTGAATGCAGCACGTGAATGTATTGTATTGCTTAAGAATCAGAAGAAAATGTTGCCGCTTAATGCCAAAAAGGTGAAATCAATAGCTGTGGTAGGCATCAATGCCGGTAATTGTGAGTTTGGAGATTATAGTGGTTCGCCAGTGATTGCTCCGATCTCAGTGTTGCAGGGTATCAAAGATAGAGTAGGCGATGGTGTGAAAGTGGTATATGCTCCTTGGAAATCAGCTGTAGACGGTATGGAACTCATACAGGGAGTCAATTTCCCGGAAGGATTGAAGGCAGAGTATTTTGACAATACCAAGTTACAGGGGACTCCGAAAGTGCGCAAAGAAGAATGGATTAACTTTGAGCCAGCCAACCAGGCACCCGATCCTTTCTTACCTAAATCTCCTTTGTCAGTTCGCTGGACAGGAAAATTGCGTCCTACGGTTACCGGACAATATACACTTAGTTTCACATCGGATGATGGTTGTCGCTTGAGCATTGATGGAAAAATGCTGATTGATGCATGGCGGGGACATGCTGTCCGGACTGATACCGCTACTATTTATCTGGAAGCTGGAAAAGATTACCAGTTGAAAGCAGAGTACTATGACAATCGTGATTATGCTGTAGCGAGACTGCAATGGCGGGTTCCCCAGGTTGGCAAAGTCACTCGCTTGGATTTGTATGGTGAAGCAGGAAAAGCGGTGCGTGAGTGTGAGACGGTAGTTGCCGTATTAGGAATCAATAAGTCGATAGAACGTGAAGGACAAGATAGATATGATATTCAGCTTCCGGCAGACCAGATGGAGTTCTTGCAGGAAATTTACAAAGTAAATCCGAATATCGTTGTTGTATTGGTTGCCGGCAGTTCGTTGGCTGTCAACTGGATGGATGACCATGTTCCAGCCATTGTGAATGCTTGGTATCCCGGTGAAAGCGGAGGTAAAGCTGTAGCGGAAGTCCTGTTCGGTGATTATAATCCGGCGGGTAAGTTACCGGTTACTTTCTATCGCAATGTATCTCAGTTGCCTGACTTTGAAGATTATAATATGACCGGAAGAACTTACAGATATATGCAGGATGTACCTTTGTTCCCATTCGGCTATGGTCTTAGTTATACCACCTTCGGCTATGGTAAAACCGTACTTGACAAGAATGAACTTACAGCCGGACAGTCTTTGAAACTTACTGTACCTGTTACCAATACGGGCAAGCGTAACGGAGAAGAAGTGGTGCAGGTTTATCTTAGAAAACAAGGAGATGCAGAAGGACCCATCAAAACCTTGCGTGCTTTCAAGCGTGTATCTATTCCGGCAGGAAAGACCGTCAATGTGGAGTTTGATCTGAAAGATAAAGAATTGGAGTGGTGGGACGATCAATCCAATACAGTAAGAGTTTGTCCCGGTAGCTATGATATCATGATAGGAGGAAGCTCTAAAGAGGAAGATTTGCAGCGTACGACGGTTGCTATAAAATAGTTGTCGGAAAGTGAAATAAATCCCCGAATACTTGACATCGCCTTTCTGATGTCGTATATTTGTATTCGTAAATCTATTTAAGATTCAATTTTAAATTAGCGCGAACGGAGAGGCATTGCTTCTCCGTTCTTTTTTTATCCCTATGGTTCGTCTTTTGAAATGCCACATGTCTGCTTCCCGAATACCACACCTTAGTAACCCGAATGCCACACTTCAACAGACTAAAGCCCAGCCATTTCACCTGTTGAAGTGTGGCATTCCAGTTATTCACTCCTGCGAAACGTATGATGCACCTGAGGCAAACGGATGATGCATCCGGGGCAAACGAATCATGTGTTTTGGGTAAACGGATCATGCGTTTGAGGTAAACAGACCGTCTGCTCTGAAAGCAAAAACGGGAGGTTTGTGCCTCCCGTCTGTTAATCTTATGTAAATCTGCTCTTGACAGAAAATGTCGGTTTTCTGCCAGAGGGGCGTATAAGTATAGGTTCCCTTAGCTTTGTTTTTAGTTTCTTGCCACCAGTGTCGAATCGCAATGGATAACCGTCACTTTCTCCACATCTTTTTCAATATTCACCACCGGCTGACCGGCTATCGGTTGCTTTGTCCGCACGTCATTCAGGAATATATCCTTGCATTGTCGGATGTTGAGTGAAGGTCCTTCTTCTACGGTGAAACTTACGTTGTTAAAACGGATATCGGTGGCTGTTTCTGCCTGAAATCCTTTT
>OGOZ01001587.1_pt1 | contig 12405 bp, 27 predicted proteins | sample 1552801 | NCBI WGS metagenome assembly OGOZ01 (sample SAMEA2580196, study PRJEB22360) | human gut metagenome | biome: human gut; feature: human-associated habitat; material: faeces | place: Denmark | collected 2008/2010
ATTGCCGTTCTGACGCTGCTCAAGCTGCTGAAGCTTACGCAGGCTTTCGAACAGGCTGCGGTTGTGGTCAAGCTGCAGGTCTATCTTGGCCTTTGTGATGTATATGCGGTAATCATCATAGCCGCTCATGATTGCCGCAACCAGCATTTCGTTTGCCTTGCTGTATTGACCTATGGAAACGGCGTACTCAGCGGAGGCGATTATGTTCTCTATTTCCGTTTTTGCCGTTATCTGAATGCCACCGATGTTAATGTTGGTCTTCATCTGCTCGGACGCAATTACGTTCTTCGCGCCGCAGTACTGACAAAAGATGTAGGCACGGTTGGCCTCCACGTTCAGCATCGCTCCGCAGCTTTGACAATATAGGACTCTCGCTTCGCTCATACTTGCCCCTTCAACTACTGTTTTTATTATCGGAATTTTAGCACAAAAGGCCTTTATTCGCAACCGTGCTGCACAGAGTATAAAGCGGATCAGTTGGGACAATGTCCCAACTGATTTTATATTTACTCAGTATGTTTACGAAAGTTGGGACTTTGTCCCAACTTTTAATGAACGACGGCGGATCAAGTGGGACAAAGTCCCACTTGATTTTGTATTTACCCAGTATACCTACCTTTTGCCTGCTGCATTTCAACTCGGTTATATCATAACTTTACCGTTATCTTTGCACCCTTCACCATTGGCCATCCAATCATCAGTACAAGACTTGACAGGAGTATTCCAAGCACCAGACAACGCACTCCAGCATTATAATCTTCATACCAGTGCGCACGATTATTGATAGCTTCTATTACAGAAGGTGTTATCTGGCTATACTCTGACCTAAGTTCATTCTTAACTATTGTCATTTTGACTATACCCACGACTATCAGGCTCAAGCAGAGCGTCAAGACAATAGCGAATATTATTTTGTTCTTATCCGCCGCCTTCTTCGAGGCCACCTGCGCTTCATGGATTATCTTCTTAGTTCTCTCAATCCTCGCCAAAATGATTTCCGGCTTGTGTATGCGCAGCCACTCGTTTGCATACGCGCCATGCGACCTATTGTATTGTAAGAAGCAGTTATAGGTATGCCTGTTGAACGAACCCCACGCATCCATGGGCTTACAGCCGTTTTCCAGCATACATTGCGCGGCCAAGGCATCGAAGTAAGCTCCCCTCGCGCTGTTGTTTTCCTCGAAGAATCCTTCCAGTCCCTCCGGTATGAAGTCGCGCTTGCCAGTCTCCCACAGGCTGCGAATGTCGTGCTGCAACATGCGCTCCACTTCCGGATTGGTGGGCCAGAATACGCCCTCGTCATCCATGCGGTTGGCGTTGCGGTATATGTTGGCGTTCGTCTTGATGCTATCCACCGCAAAGTACGCGCCGCTTGCCAATAAAGTTGCTAATGCTCCTGCTATCATAATGCCTCCTCCTAACTTAACCAGATTTCACGCTTGATTGCATTCTGAACGGCTTCTTGCTGCTCTGTTCTGGGCGCAAATTCGCTTGTTATCGGGCGAAATGTCTCCACGTCAAACAGAACACAGTCCCACGTTTCCACTTGGTATTTCACCTTTGGCGGGCGCACCAGCACATAGTACGGTTTGAACGGGCCATTGCCGAATATATCCGTGGCCAGCATCATCGCCCTGTTTATTACCCGCATGAGCGCCTTATCTTCTCCGAAATACTTCAGCATCTCCGGATCGAAGTAGTGCCCGTCCGGGTTGCGGCGGTAGTATTCCTGTATGAACGTTTCGACCGAGTTGAACGGCGGCTGTTCTGTCATACGGTTTCCTCCAATAAGCTTACAGCGTTGTTCAGCGAATCCACAGCATCCTCAATGACAGAGGCGACTTCCTCCATAGTATCCACAGCAACATCCATGGTCTCATATATTTCCGTTCCCTGTAGATTCTCAGGGTAATTGTACATAGAATCTTCTTCGTCCTTAACTTGATTTACTATATCCAGCGCTGTTTCTATAATCTCAATAGCCCTGCGCAATTCTTTCCTACGTTTGTTATTCATAGCCGTTTCCTCCCTTATATTCCATTGTGCATATACATTTAGTTTGCTTTACCATATTACGCGGAATATATCAACCACTTTTCCAAAATTGTTTTCTTGCGCCACACACCGCGCTTATCTCCCTTAGATGGGTCGAACCCTACTATCTGCAAGTTTGTTTGCTTGCCTACCGATGCTGTGCCTTTCATTCCATCCCACTGCACCATAAGCTCTCCACTGCCCCATACGTGCCCAACAACAGTTCCAACACGTACTCCACAATCTGTTGATACCACTCGCGTCCCACAGCGCATAGCGTTCCTCCTCAGTTAATATACACGGTATAGACCGCCAAACCTTTCCGCTATAACTACATCACCAAATTCCGAATCCTGCGGCGCATCTATGTTGTTCACAAAAGCGAACGCATAATAGCCTTCGTTCTCGCACTTATCCAGCGCGTCGGCACACTCAGATGTCGCCAGTAGATACGTATCCATGTTCAACTCGCTGCCATCGCACATTTTATATTTGCCGTGTATGACGTGCCAAATAACCGCATCGCTATGCAGTTTATTTTCAATTTCAGAAATGGTCTGCCGCATCTGTGGGGTTAGACTATATATAAACCCGTTGATAGAAAAAACACAATATCGTCTGTCTCAAACGCTTTGATAGCATCATCAAATATCCCTAAATCCTTCATGTAGCCAATCGCCTTATCTTTGTTCGTCATCAAACTACTCCTCCCCTAACTCATCCCGTAATGCCTGTGCAAATGCCCAGTCATAGTCCTTTGCCGACAGGTTACATATCTCTTTGATTTCCTCTGCCTCGATACCTATGTAGCAAAGCGTTATGGCCTCGTTACTATGCCCCAATTCCTTACAGAGCATAGACAGCGCCCTATACCCACGTTCCTGACTAAGATGCTGTGCCTGCGTGTAGAAGCGATAAGCGTATGTCTTGCGCATGGTGTGGCTGCCATACAGCAGCGGATTCCACCCCAGCCGCACCGCTGCCGGAACGATTATGTCGTCGTTGAGCGTTTTGCGGGTCAGGCATCCGCCCTTCTGCGAACTAAACAGGAAATCCTCGCTTGCCAGATGCATATCATCCGTGTACTGGGCGACCATCGCCGCCACCTCGTCGCTTATCTTCAGTTCCCTGCCCTTGCCTGTTTTCTGCTCGATGACGTACACCGTATCCTTGGGGCTGCTGTCCTTGCCAATGAACTGCCCGGCCTTGAGCTGCACCAAATCCCCGCCGCGCAAGCCAACGTTACACCCAAGCCGGAACAGAACCAGATTCCTGTACGCGAGACGCCTGCGCTTGGTGTCCTGCAAAGCGTGTTCCATAGCAGTTATTTCAGCCATTGTTTTGAGCGGAACCTTTGTGTGCTTAATCAGCGGCGCGTACTGTTGCTTGGTGCTGCGCAACTGCGGCCTTAACGCTTTGCCGCAATGTGAGCAGAAATTCGCCGTGCCTTCGTTTTCCTCTCCACACTTAGTGCAGATGAGTATGTACGGCGTTTCCACCACTCGCGGCTTGAATTGTAGTAAGTTACTTGGCATTCTTTAACACCCCTTGCCGTCTTAATGAGTGGTCTACCTCAGTCCAAAAGTCGAATCCCGAATCCAAAGTAGATTCACATGCTTTAATGACATCCTCGTCAATTTGCTCCATTATGCCGTACAGTTGGTCTTCCTCATCTATCTCTATGCGGCCAGTACCTTCAAGGAAACCAAGATAATTTGCCACGCTTATGAGCGAACAAGTATCCATATGATATTTCATTTATGCCCTCCATGCTACCGCTAATTCTCTTGCTTGTTCTCGCTTGTTTGCCGCCAACAGCGACACCATTATGCTCATCATCTGCTCAGGCGTTAGTTCGTACAACTCCTGCTTGTCCTCCACCCTCCTGCGGATGTACTCTTCGGAGCTGAAGTCATATTCTCTTGGCGCTGCGTTGCGCATCATAAAGAAGCTTTCGCGCAGGGTGTTTTCATCATATATGCTGCCTGTGGCAGAGCTGACGTACAGTTTCATATGCCCTCCTTAATCGCCTATGGCATAAAACCCATCAATGTGCTTCCTACCATCCCATACACCATCTATTTCCCGAACAGCTTCATCTAAGTACCTATCGATAAGCGTGTCTACATCATATATGTCATGAGAATCATCCTCACTTTGAATCCATGCTTCGTATTCTTCCTGAACCCTACGCATGGCCGTTCTGAATGCCTCAACGGTTTTATCTTCGCTAACGCTATCTGGTGTTGCTATCCGGACAATATTGTCTTTCTTTATACTACAGTTACAGTAGTGTATCTCAAATATATATTCCTTCATATCTCCTCCAATGTGCCGTTCTTGCTTGTGCAGTTCTGGACGTATTGCTCAAATGTGTACGCATATTCTTCCGGCTGTTCCCGCTTGAGCTGCTCAAACTCCTGCCGCAGTTCCTTTTCGGTCACAAACCGCATCGCCTCTGTATCAATGAAAATATTCATCTGCCATCTCCTTGAACTACTGTAAAAAGTCATCGTATGTCAGCCCGAATCCCTTTTCGTCCGTCAGTGTGTCCATAATGTCACTGTCATTCCAGAGCCAGTCTCTGCCTACGCTTATGGCGGAATCTATGAGCAGCTTTAAGGCGGATATGTATTCGTTGTCAGTCATTTAGTGCTCCTCCCGCGCCAACTTGCCAATAGTAAGCTCACCTTTACTGGAGCCTATTTCAAAGTCGCGTACTATCATACAACAATCCGCCATGTCGTAATCCTCACCGCCCATTTCCTCATCTATATCGCTGTATTCCTCACCTATGCGTTTAAGTGAGTAATCATCGCACTCGTGGCCGAAATTGGTTATGAATACCACATCGTCAAAGTGGTACCACTTGATGCTGTACCACACGAACGATACATATTCATCATGGTCAACTATCTTCGCCGCCGATAGAGTTTTGTATGCGCTATCGCATTCTACTTTCGCTTTTCTAACCAATTCGACTGCATCTTCCTTGCGCAACGTCAGCGCCACATCAATGTAATAACCCATTATTCTTCCTCCTCTATTTCTTCAAACATGTCGTATATATATGCTCTGTGGTTATGATGTCTCTTGTGCCATCATCACCCCATATTTCCATCCAATCATATGGTTCACCACTGGCATCTCTCAAATCATCGCTTCGCAGCAAGTCCCGACAAAACAATGCCTCTGCCTGTATCTCCTGAAGCGTACCGGATTGCCATTTATCATATCTGTCTTGATCTTTGTTGTATGCCATTAAGTGAAACATTGCTTTCTTCCTCCTCAGTTCGATAACAGCGTAAGTATTACGATAACGATAATCCATGCAATCAGCCGTTTGGGATAGAATTCAAAATACATAGTTATACCTCCTCAGATGCCACCAGAGCCTCAAATAGCCCCTCTGTGGCGTTTTTATTATTTTGTAGATAGATTGGTTGTGTAAGATAGAAATTTGCTTATAATGCATATTTAGAACCGATATAAGAGTTGCTTATTTCTGTGACTCCCACACACGCAACTCCTGCCATGTCATCACCAGCCAGCCGCCGCAAACCCTTATGATGGTTTCATCGCCGCGACAGGCTTCCTCCGCTTCCTTGCGGGTATCATAGTGTGTCATTCCGTTCCCTCCTTTAACCACAGTTCCTCTGCTCAGTACCGTCCGGCATAACTATCGTGCGGCGCGTTGTGAAAAGCGATTTGCGTGCTTCGTGTAGAGTCTTATACAGTTGTGCTCTATCCGTGTAATACTGGCCGTAAGTGTATGCCCATGAATCGATACATTGGATGTGAAATTTGCCATCGGCCAACAGGCTGATTTTATAGTGGTATCCGTTTTCCGTGGCGTGATTGCGTATCATTTGTCCTCCTCATCGAGGCTGATAGTTGCCACGGGGAACACGTCCCAGTTCATATAGGCAGGGTCTGGTATGCCGGCGTATATCAGCAGCGACCGTTGCGCCTTCTCCGTCAGGTCTTCAAAGTAGATTGCAAATTCGTGAGTGTCAGTCATTGTTACCGTTCCTCCTACAAACGAACTCTTGTAAACACGCCCTCCTTCTTGTAAGGGTTCCAAGTCAGTCTCCAATACTGAATACCTCGGGGTCTACTGTTTACGGTACCATTTTCTATTTTGCGTTCAATTACACCGTTCTCTTGAAACACTATTAGCTTGTCATACTCACAGTTCTCACGCACAGCATTATCATAGTTACACAATGCATAGTAAACATCACTTGCATAGTCCTCACATAATCGCCCTGCAATCTGCACCATTCGTGACATGATACTTGATATATTGTCGTTTACGCTTTTAGTTGTGTTTCCTTTGTCCGTACTGTAGGGATGCATGGTATATGCCATTTATCGCTCCTCCTTAACTAATTCTGTATGCCACGCCGATGCACACATCGCGTATACATTGCTGATATTCCATTTGTATACAGCTTCGTCTGGTATTGCCGCGTCTATGAATTTCAGCGGAATCCGCAAATCCTTCTCTAACTCAATTTCCAACACGCTACCAGCGCCGCTCCACTTGTCAAATAGCCCGCACATGACGGTGCGCGGCACGGTAATGTAATCCTCACTGGTGTTTCTCCAAGGTTCATAACGAAACTCAGGATTCTGGCTTGCAGCAATGCGTTGATTCAGTTGCAAACACTCACCCAATGTCATTGACACCAGAAATACCAACTGTTGCATGTCGCTGGCACGATTCGCAAGTTCTTGCTCAACCGATTCCAAATAGGCACTGCCGCCAAAATCTGTACCCTTCCGCGCCTTATTAAGCTGCTCCTTGGTATACCCCATCTGTTCGGTTAGCCACATTAAGGCCGCTTTATCATTAATTTCATCATCTTCCGGGTACACACAATTTAGAACATAATCGTAATTGCCATCGCCCGTATCTATGAGAATGTCGACATTCACTTTCTGGTCGAGATAGTGGCGATAATCTGGCTGCCAATGTACGTGCTCATCAATATAGGCAGTGATTTCATCTTCAACTTCATCCCACTCGGCAACGTCCTCATCCCATGCCAATTTCACGTTGTCTACAGTATTATCCGGCATAGTGGCTATAAACCAATACCATGGGGCATCAATTGTCTCATAAAATGCGGTGTCCGGGTCATCGCTTTGAAAGATTTCCTTTATGTCCGACGATGATATTTTGTCACGATAGTTGGCAGGATAAGTGCAATAATAGTCATCACCTTCCTTACTGTCTAAAACCCACCGCAATTCATCATCTAAAATGCGCTGTAACTCAGCTTGCACCCTTACTTCCATTTTCGCCCCTCCTTACTTCACAACATGTTCCAGTGTTTCCACATCAAAATGATGGTACGCACGGCGCGGCCCCATTGGGTGTTTCTTTTGCAAGCTGCTGAGAACATAACAAGTATGTTCTTCGCCCATACTATCTGTCACTTTCACAGTTCCCTTCAACAGCCGCATGGAGCTTACCGTTTCCCCAAAGAATTTGAGTGTATCTCTGTCAAAAAAGTGCCCGTTAGGATGCATACGCTGATACTCGCCAATAAGACCGTATACACTATATACTTTCACTACCCCGTTCATTTCCTTTGCGTTACTAAAACTTAATACGTTTCCCATTTTTGTTACTCCTCACTTTTCTATATCTACACCAATGAGTTCGCCCAACGCCTTTGCCGCCGTTTCAAAAGAGTCATATACATCGTTAGTGTCATATTCAGGCGCAGACATTTCAAAGACTGCCTCTGCCAGCAAGCCTGAAAATTCATCACTATGAATATCATCTTCACTCCATCCATAAAAGGAGATTAATATTTCGCGTTTACATTCATTTACATCCATATCAAGATAAACAAACCCATGAGCGACACGATACATGTCGCCATAAGCATTTACCTGCGCCAATTCAAAGACATTACTGCCTTTTTCGGGGGCTTCCCTGCGGAATCGAGCGTAGTCTATGTCTATACAAATCCAATTACTCTTTTGCATAATCACACCTCATAAACTTGTGCATCGTTTGTCCCATACACCCTGCTTACAGATACACACGATAAGCCAAAATACTCCTGTGCCTTTTCTTCGGCTTCAGACGTTGTGTTGGCAATTATAACTATGATTTTATCTCCTCCATACCTCAAACACGCCGTATAAATGTGTTTACCAATGACACGATAAGCTTGCTCTATGTTATTCATTCAACACACCCCTAAGATTTCACACGCATTGTTCCTACTACACGCCAACCGGCACACGGCTGGTCTGCCCATATCCTTGCTCCTTTAGGCCAGTCGTAACTATCTTTAATGCGCTCCAGTAAATATATTGTTCTCATCGTATCGTTCCCCTCCCATTAATACACAAAGTCCGTCTCGACATAATCCCAGCCGGTGCCCCAGTGCGTCACACCCAGCACGCACAGGTCAAGCATCTCGCAGTAGAATATGATTTCGTCCGTGTGTTCCTTCAGCCCTTCTGCCGTGGCGCGGTCAATGAGATAATACTGGTAGATTTCTATTGGTTCCTCATTCTCCCAATCGTCATCCGCGTCCACCTCGTTGCCGTCGGCATCGTAGTAGCGGGACAGCTCACCGTTCTCAAGGTTGTCATACAGGTTTCCATCCACACTCGCAATCTCGTTGCAGAGCAACATCTGACTGTCTGGATAGAATATCTGGCTGTACTCACAACGCACAGTCTTGCCCTTACAAGTCGTGTACGGATCTGCCACCTTTTCAAATTTATATCTATCTTTGAGCCACTCGTTGTGTTCCAGCGCCAAGCCTGTATAGAAATCGCCGTTTTCGTTGCGGTATATCTCATCCACATAGAATGATTTGTTAGCCATATTATATCACCTTTCCAGCTCTGCCATGCAATCCTCGCACAGCATACCTATTTCCGTGTGTTCCAGCTTATCCTTGCGTTTTATCTCGCCACACCAATAGCAACGATCGTATTCATCCTCGTAGTCCAGCAGTTCTTCAAAGCTGATATCCATGCAATACGGCATCAGCTCGGCCAGCTTTGAATCGTACTTGGCTCCGCCCTCCAACTCTGCCCGCTCGCTGGGATAGAGCATGTCATCCTCCCAGTTGTAGCCATACACATTTCCCTTTTTATCCACGTAGAACTCGCCGTAGTCGCTGTATTTGTTGCCGTCAAGGGTTACTGTGCCGCCAAGGTCAAAAATGTCGCACACGCTCTTGGTCGGAGTCCAGTATTTCGGTGTCTTGTAGGACGTATTGCTGAACATCAATCCGGTTTGCTCGTCTGTCACGAAGTCCCCCACGGTGCTGATGTTACCTTCCATGTCGAGGAATGCAAGCCGTGAGCCGCCTATTTCGTTTTCTATCAGCTTGCGGAAATACTTGTCCTGCGGGAAGTGTTTGTTGATACATTTCATGGTGCTGAGCTGGGTCAGTATGTATTCCATAGTGTCGCTTATGCCGCTCCTCGGCTGCACACTCAGTATGCCGTTGTGCGCCACACCCAGACTGGTTTTGCACATGAGTTTCCGCAGCACACTCAGATTGTCCGTCACAGGGAACGGATGTGTGTTCTCAGGCGATGTGCCACCGTGTGTGGTTATGCGGAAGTGGAATACCATAGGCGTCTGCACAGTGTCTATTTTGCCCTCTACGCGCTTATATGCCTTATAGAAGTCTCTTTATATTCCATGAAACCTTTCTCGATGCACACGCCGCCGTTGGCCGTGTACATGAAGCCTGCGCCGTCCGGATTATGGTTCCACATATTCTCGAACATTTCATCACTGGGTGCTGCTATGCCGGCTTTCTTTACTACTATAATGCACATGATTATGCTGCCTCCTGTTGTCTATGGAATGTTGTTCTCTTGGTCAAATAGTCAATAAGGTCTGGGTAATCCACGTCGCGGAATATATCTTCCCATGTGGTTTTATTTATGTCGTTGATATTTAGTTTCTTAGCAAATCGGCAAAGGGTATCTACGAATTGAAGTGTTGCGTTGAATGTGCTTGCTTTTAGCGTTCCTCGGAACAGTCTGAACTCTATCGTGTTGTCGTTTCTTAGGTTGACGGCGTAATATCGGCCTTTGTTGCGTAGATCACGCGCTTTGTTGGCAAGTGTGGCATCGCTGTCATCATCCTCCAGCGCGATTTCGTTCTTGCTTGCCCAATGGTTTAGCTGTTCTTCCGTGCGGCGGCTGAACGGTATCATGTGTGATTCCCAGAACCGATTGACCAGCAGTACAGCCTTGGCGATATTCAAGTCGATTTCAGTTTGGGTATTGCCGAAGAAATCTCTGTTGACGTGTACATGCAGGCCGCACGTTCCGGCATCATGTGATGTGAACCCATACTCACAGCATTTCTTCCGTATCCATTCCCAATCAAGTTCGTCCATGTGGTAGGCAAGTGTGCAGGGATGGGACACAATTTCCACGCCATCCTCGAGGCTGCCGTCATGCTTGCAGTAGATTTCCGCCACATTGTCCTGCAATTCCTCGGCCAATTTTCCCGGGTTTTCGCCTTTGTCCACTTCCAGCTCCACGCCCATATACAGCGGTGTACCGTTGGTGAAATCCTCCCGCTTCCCATAAAAGTCTGGGTCTGGCTTGTACGAATAGTCGTGAATAGTTGCGGATTCCATTTCCTCCGCGCAGTCTTCGCAGTAATGGCAACCGTCGATGTCGTGAACATCATCAGCACGTACCAAGCATCCGCAGTTGTCACAAGTATACCAGCCTTCGTCATAGCACCAGTCGCACACCCATATATCATTATCATCGCTGCGCATATCCCAATTACGGCACCAGTCACCGCAATCCGCGCACTGATGATAGGAGCCATGCTCGCGGCAGTATCTGCACACCATGCCTTGGTGCGGCACTTCCACGCAGTTAGGTTCCCAGTCACCGCAGTCCGTGCACTTGTAATAACCCATTTCTTCGGCGCATTCCTTGCTGCAAAAGCAAGAGCTGTCGGTCGTCTCTATCCAGTCATCTGTCCATTCCCCGCAGTGCTCGCACAGCATATAGCCCATATCTTCAGCGCATTCCTCATTGCAAAACGTTTTGCCATCCTGCGCCGTTATCATTGCTTCTTCGCCTTCGATTACCGCACCGCAGTTCGCACAAATATACTTTTCCATATTCACTTTCCCTTTCTGTTGTTACATAGCTGAGATGAGCACGAATATTATATACCATGCGACGATTAAAAAGACGATTCCTACCGTTTGCACCGCGTGCCACGCCACGCTGTACGGGCGGAGCTTATAGCGTTTCATATTTTATTATCTCCTTATAAAAAGACGCCATTAAGCGTCCAAGAATTCTAAGTTATCTACACGAGCCTCTAACTCGTCCAATGTGATTTCCCCTGTCACATATTCGTCCAGCGCATCTTGAAATGGTTTATTTACGCCGTCCGTTGCCGTTAGCAGAATGGCCAAGGCTTTATCAACGCTTTGCTGGCGTTTCAGTTCTATATCCTGGACATTTTTGATGGCTCTTACAATATTGCCAAAGAGCAGGATCAGCATGCCGGCGCCCACAAACAGTCCGGACATTAATGTGACAAAGTATACGGAGGTTGCTTCAACGGCAATACACAGGATCGCTGCCAGCAGACCAATGAGCAAAAGCCGGTCGGCCTTGTTTTTTTCGGTGCGTATATATTGGAAAAGGTGTACAAATATTGTGGCAACGGTGATCGCCAGGATTCCGTGACTTACAGGCATGGTTTCGATATAATCTGCAATACCTGCAGCAGTGAGGATCGTACAGACTGCAAAGTTTATCATTGCGATGCTTCCAAGACAGACATAAAATCTGTGATGTAGCCCTTTCTGGAGACTGTCCGCAAAAAACAGGATCGGGAGCGGACACAAAAGGATCATAACGAAGCACAGAGATCCGAGAGCGGAAGCGTTGGGGACCAGGAACTGACGGAGCTTGGATTCACCCAGCATCCAGACGGCGCCCATAACCATGCACCATCCAAGATATTCCGTGTCAAATCGTGTATGATAGACCAATCCCAAAGCGAAACTGAACAGGATCGTGACGATTCCGGCAAACAGGATAAAAAAAGCAATGTAGGTTTCCAGTCCGTATCTGCTGAAAATATATATCCAGATATCTGCCTTGTTTCCGCAGTAAACAGGATTGACAACTCCGGTGTAATTGGAGGTGTAGGTGGTCAGTTCAATACGGAGCTCTTTGCCGGCATCGGACGCATAAACCGGGCAGAAAACATAACGGCTGGCGGAGTTTTTGCCCACAAGCCTTGTTTTATGCGTGGAGTAGCTGGTCCTGAGGTTGTCCCCTACATAAAAATCCACATCCTGCAGGGAAGAACGGATGGCGATGTCC
>OGOZ01001593.1_pt1 | contig 12382 bp, 12 predicted proteins | sample 1552801 | NCBI WGS metagenome assembly OGOZ01 (sample SAMEA2580196, study PRJEB22360) | human gut metagenome | biome: human gut; feature: human-associated habitat; material: faeces | place: Denmark | collected 2008/2010
TATATTTATTCTGACTATGAAAACAGAAGTTTTCTGAAATCCATGCTTTTAAATCACATTCAAATAATTGAAAAGGCGGGAGGAAGGAAAGCAAATGTGCGTTTGTATGGCTGGGATGAATGTTCTATAAACGTTGAGTAGTAACAAAAGTACAACGGAATTATAAGGACACGGTAAGCCGGATCCTGAGACTATCGGGAGCATTTGAAGTACCGACAGAGGATCCGGAACTGGAATTAAAGGTAACGATCCTAAACATTAATTCTAAGATGAATGAAGAATTGAAGGAAAAATGTCCGGTATTAAAGCAATATACACAGTATGTAGAGCGTGTCCGATATAATAGTGCAGATATGCCATTAGAACAGGCTATGGAAGAAGAAATCGAATATTGTATCAGACATGATATATTGAAGGGATTTTTATCGAAGCAGAAGGCGGAGGTAATTAAAATGAGTATATTTGAGTATGATGAGGAACGTGAAATTGAACTGATTCGGAGAGATGAGAGGAAGATCGGAGAGCAGATCGGAAAAGAGATTGGAGAAGAAATTGGAGCAAAGAAAGAACGCCAAAAAGCAGAGCGGGAATTGAATAAAGAACGCCAGAATACAATAGAGTCGATAGTTTCTCTTTGCAAAAAATTTGGAAGCACGAAGGAACAGGCCGTTTTTGAATTACAGGAGAAATACGGTCTGACTAAAGAACAGGCGAAAGAGAAAGTAGAAGTTTATTGGAAGGTCGGTTGACATGTGGAATACAGCGTGTTAATCTATCCATTGTAGAACTTTATGAAATCAGGGAGTTTTGTATGAATCAGAGTAAACTTACCAATCAGGCATACCTTTATTATTACGTGAGGCGTATTCGCTTGTAACAGCAGTTCCTGCACAGTTATAAGCAATAGGTCTTATATGTCTGTGCAGATTTCAAGGTGAGTTTCAGAGAAGAAAACGTGAAATTTTGGCATCAGACATAGAAGTGTCTGGTGCCTTTTATTTATGGAGTAATTTCCTTGACAAATATTGGATACAAGGGTATACTTCAATAGGTAAAAGCGTTAAAGCATAAAAGAATAGCATGGTGGAGTATACACAGCAAAAAGATATATTGAACGACAAAGGAGCGGAAAAATGACAATTGTAGATGTGTTGGAGCAGAACAGCAGAAGTTATGGAGATGAGGTCTGTCTGGTGGAAATTAATCCGGAAGTCAAAGAGGTTCGGAGGGTTACCTGGAAGGAATATGAACTGATCGAGCCAAATCCGATGACACATTATCGCAGGGAGATTACCTGGAGGGTGTTTGATGAAAAGGCGAACCGGTTTGCCAATCTGCTGATTTCAAGAGGCATTAAGAAGGGGGACAAGGTGGCAATTCTGTTAATGAACTGTCTGGAATGGCTGCCGATTTATTTTGGAATTCTGAAAACGGGAGCACTTGCGGTTCCGCTGAACTTCCGTTATGCGCCGGATGAAATTCAGTATTGCGTAGAAAAAGCCGAGGCAGATGTGCTGGTATTCGGGCCTGCATTTATCGGACGTGTGGAAGAGATTGCAGATGAAATCAGCCGCAACCGCTTATTGTTCTTCGTAGGAGATAATTGTCCGACCTTTGCCGAGGATTACAATTCACTGACTTCAAACTGTTCCAGTGTGGCACCGAAGGTACACCTTACGGAGCGGGATGATGCAGCAATTTATTTTTCATCCGGAACAACAGGATTCCCGAAGGCGATCTTACATAATCATGAAAGCCTGATTCATGCCTGCCGTGTCGAGCAGAATCATCATGGACAGACCAGGGATGATGTGTTCCTGTGCATTCCTCCGTTATATCATACGGGTGCGAAGATGCACTGGTTCGGTTCTCTTTTGTCCGGAAGTAAGGCAGTTCTGTTAAAGGGAACCAAGCCGGAATACATATTGGATGCCGTATCCAAAGAAAAATGTACGATTGTATGGCTTCTGGTTCCGTGGGCGCAGGATATTCTGGAGGCGTTGGACAGTGGAAGAGTGAAACTGGAGGATTATGATCTGTCTCACTGGAGGTTGATGCATATCGGCGCACAACCCGTACCGCCGAGTCTGATTAAGCACTGGAAGCGTTACTTCCCGAATCATCAGTACGATACCAACTATGGCTTAAGTGAATCTATCGGTCCCGGATGTGTTCATCTTGGAGTAGAAAATATCGATAAGGTTGGCGCGATCGGTAAGCCGGGCTTTGGCTGGAAGGTTAAGATTGTGGACGAGAAACGGAATGAGGTTCCGCAGGGAGAGGTTGGCGAGCTTGCGGTTAAGGGCCCCGGTGTAATGACCTGTTATTACAATGATGAAGAAGCGACGAAGGAAGTCATGGATGACGAAGGCTGGCTTTATACCGGAGACATGGCACAGATGGATGAGGACGGTTTTATCTTCCTGGTAGACCGTAAAAAGGATGTCATTATCAGTGGTGGTGAGAACATTTATCCGGTACAGATCGAGGATTTCCTGCGCAACATTGATGCAGTCCATGATGTGGCAGTCATTGGTATTCCGGATAAGCGTCTGGGAGAGACAACCCTTGCCGTGATTGAGCTAAAGCCGGATAAAACCTGTACAGAGGAAGAAGTCAATGAGTTCTGTCAGAAGCTTCCCCGTTACAAACGGCCGCATAAAGTTGTATTTGCAGAAATTCCGAGAAATCCTACCGGTAAGATTGAGAAGCCGAAGCTTCGTGAACAGTACTGCGGAATGCGTCTGGTAGAAGCACAGAACCGTGGTTAATAAAGAGGAGAGAGTTATGATTATCAAAATATTAATGCTGGTGATATTTTTCGGAATAATGCTGGCAATTGGTTTTTACTGTAGAAAGCATGCAACAGATGTAAATGGATTTGTACTTGGCGGACGGAGTGTCGGTCCGTGGCTTACGGCGTTTGCTTATGGAACCTCGTACTTTTCGGCAGTTATTTTCGTAGGGTATGCCGGGCAGTTCGGATGGAAATACGGAATTGCTTCGACCTGGATCGGAATCGGTAACGCATTGCTGGGCTCGATGCTTGCTTGGGTGGTTTTGGGAAGAAGGACCCGTGTCATGACACAGCATTTAGACAGTGCGACCATGCCGGAATTTTTTGGCACACGTTTCCAGTCTAAGAATTTAAAGATTGCGGCATCTGTGATTGTATTCGTATTTTTGATTCCTTATACGGCATCGCTTTATAATGGATTATCCAGATTGTTTGGAATGGCGTTTCATATTGATTATACGGTCTGTATTCTTGTCATGGCAGTACTGACAGGTATTTATGTGGTAGCAGGCGGGTATATGGCAACGGCAATTAATGATTTCCTGCAGGGACTTATCATGCTGTTCGGTATTGTTGTGGTAATTGCAGCTGTATTAAAAAGTAATGGCGGTTTCTTAGAAGCCTTAAACGGACTTGCCAATGTAGAAGATGCGACAGCGTCCACGCAGCCCGGTGTGTTTGCGTCCTTCTTTGGCCCGGATCCGTTTAATCTGCTAGGTGTGGTTGTATTGACATCCCTTGGAACCTGGGGACTTCCGCAGATGGTGCAGAAGTTCTATGCGATTAAGAGTGAAGCTTCTATTAAAAAGGGAACCATCATTTCTACCTTATTTGCAGTTGTGGTATCAGGAGGATGCTATTTTCTTGGTGGATTCGGAAGACTGTACAGCAGTCAGATTGACATTGCGGCAGACGGTTATGATGCCGTGATTCCGGCAATGCTTTCGAACCTCCCGGATCTTCTTATAGGACTTGTGGTGATCCTGGTATTGTCTGCTTCCATGTCCACATTATCCTCGCTGGTTATGGCGTCGAGTTCAACACTGACACTGGATGTATTAAAGGATCATGTAGTGAAAGACATGGATGAAAAGAAGCAGGTATTCATTATACGGCTTTTGATCGTGGTATTTATTGCAATTTCCGTTGTTATTGCGATTGTACAGTATAAGAGTAACGTGACCTTTATTGCGCAGCTTATGGGAGTATCATGGGGCGCGCTCGCAGGAGCATTTCTTGCACCGTTCCTGTACGGTTTATATTGGAAAAAGACAACCAAGGCAGCCTGTTATGTAAGCTTTATATTTGGTGTCGGGGTGATGACGCTGAATCTGTTCTTCCGGAGCTCCTTCCCGACGGTATTACAGTCTCCTATTAATGCCGGCGCCTTTGCCATGGTAGCAGGGCTTATACTGGTTCCGCTTGTGAGCCTTGTGACAAAAAAACCAGACAAAAAATGGGTGGAGGATACTTTTGCATGCTATAACCGTAAGATCGAGGTTCCGGTCAAACAGTCACTGAATGAGTAGATAATGATGTCTCATTTTGCTGAAAATTTGCCAAAAATCTTTTAAAATTTACTTTCCTTTTGGAAATGAATGTTGTATAATCACTTTATTGTATGACAAATCATTTGCAATTCGTAAGAAAATTCCCTTTAGAAATGTAATAATGGTATACAGTTTTCATAGATATTTGGAGGAGAGTATGAGAGAAAAGTATGAGTCTTTAGCACTTGCTGATTTAAAAGCAGTAGCAAAAGCAAGAGGTCTGCGGGGCATTTCAACCATGAAAAAGGACGAGCTGGTAGAGGCAATGCTTGCAGCAGACGAAAAAGATAAGGCAGAAGGCAAGGGCATACAGAAACCCAAGGGCGTTGTGGCATCCAGAACCGCAGAACGCAGGGAAACAAAGAATAAAGAAGAAGTAAAAGGAAAAGAAGACACCAAAAAGGAAGAAACAAAGTCCAGAGAAGAAAAACAGTCCCAGACCGAAGAGGAAAAGACAATAGAGGAACTGGACAGTGGAGTCAGTGCACATGGTATTCTGGAGGTTATGCCGGATGGATTCGGATTTATCCGATGTGAGAATTATCTTCCCGGTGAGAACGATGTCTATGTGGCTCCGAGCCAGATCCGTCGTTTCGGACTGAAGACCGGTGATATTCTGGAGGGAAATACCAGAGTACGTACACAGGGAGAGAAGTTCGCGGCACTGTTATATGTGAAGAGCATCAATGGCTATACGCCGGAGGAGAGTTCGAAACGTCACAATTTTGAAGACATGACTCCAATTTTCCCGAATGAGCGTCTTCATCTGGAGATGCCGGGAGCAAGTATAGCAATGCGGGTTATGGATCTGATCAGTCCGGTTGGTAAGGGACAGAGAGGTATGATCGTATCCCCTCCGAAAGCTGGTAAGACAACCCTGTTAAAGGATGTTGCGAAGTCCGTAAAACGTAATTCACCGGAAGTACATCTTATTATTCTGCTGATTGATGAACGTCCGGAAGAAGTAACCGATATTAAGGAAGCAATTGAAGGACCAAATGTGGAAGTAATTTATTCTACCTTTGATGAACTTCCGGAGCATCATAAGCGTGTATCTGAAATGGTTATTGAGCGTGGTAAGCGTTTAGTAGAGCATGGAAAGGACGTTGTAATTCTGATCGACAGTATTACACGACTTGCAAGAGCCTACAACCTGATTGTTCCTCCGAGCGGAAGAACATTATCCGGTGGTCTGGATCCTGCGGCATTACATATGCCGAAGCGGTTCTTTGGCGCGGCGAGAAACATGCGTGAAGGTGGATCATTAACGATTTTGGCAACTGCACTGGTAGATACCGGATCCAAGATGGATGATGTGGTTTACGAGGAATTTAAGGGAACCGGTAATATGGAATTAATGCTTGACCGGAAGCTGTCCGAGAAGAGAATTTTCCCTGCCATCGATATTCCGAGATCCAGTACCCGTCGGGAAGACCTGCTGTTATCCCAGGACGAGCTTGAGGCCATGAATATCATCCGTAAGGCTCTGAACGGATTAAAGCCGGAAGAATCGCTGGACAGGATCCTGGATCTGTTTGCGAAAACAAGAAACAACCAGGAATTTGTCAATATGGTTAAGAAGATCAAATGGTTATAAAAAGTGCTTGCAAAGGCATGATACCTATGATATACTTAAAAAGCTGTTTCGTAGGAAACACAGTGGATGAGAACAGAAAATATGAGAAATGATAATAGAGAGGTGAAATTATGAGAGAAGGAATCCATCCTGATTATTATCAGGCAACTGTAACTTGCAACTGTGGCAACACTTTTGTAACAGGTTCAACAAAGGAAGATATTCACGTTGAAGTTTGTTCCAAATGTCATTCATTCTACACAGGTCAGCAGAAAGCTGCAAGAACTGACGGACGTATTGATAAGTTCAATAAGAAGTATGGCGTAGCAAGCAAATAATGAAACGATGAAGGTTGAGGTGTTACATCATCTCAACCTTTTTTGTAATGGAGATTTAAAATGGCGAAAAAGAAAAAATCCGCACACTACTCCGGAATCGGCGGTCAGGCCGTTCTGGAAGGTGTTATGATGAAGAATAAAGACGATTATGCGGTTGCAATCCGTAAGGCCGATGGCGAAATTGATGTCGAGGTGGATGTGTTCCGTGGACTTTTTCCGGAAAGCAAAATTACGAAGATTCCATTCTTACGCGGCATTTTTAATTTTATTGATTCTCTTCGCCTTGGCATGAAATGTATCAATCATTCTGCCCAGTTTTACGAGGACGGAGAAGCAGAGGAAACGAAGCTGGATAGGGCACTTGATAAGATTTCAGGAGGACGCGGCGAGAAGATCCTAATGGGATTTACCACAGTGCTTTCGGTCGTGCTGGCCGTGGCGATTTTTATTCTTCTGCCGTATTATCTGTCCACGCTGCTGAATGGATTTATCCGGAATGATTCCCTGCTTGCGATTATCGAGGGAGTCATCCGCATTGCAATCTTTTTACTTTATATTGTAGCAATCAGTCTGATGAAGGATATTCACCGCCTGTACCAGTATCATGGCGCAGAGCATAAATGTATTAACTGTATTGAAAAGGGAAGACCGCTTACCGTATACAATGCGATGAAAAGCTCCCGTATTCATAAGCGGTGCGGAACCAGCTTCCTGTTTTTCGTGGTATTTGTAAGTATTATCCTGTTTTTCTTTATCCGGGTATCGAATCCGGTATATCGTGTACTGCTCCGGATCGCACTGATTCCGGTGATTGCGGGAATTTCCTATGAAATTATCCGTCTGGCAGGACGCAGTGACAACATCCTGATCCGGATCATTTCTGCTCCCGGTATGTGGCTGCAGAGACTGACGACGAAAGAGCCGGATGAAGAAATGATTGAAGTAGCGATCAAATCCGTTGAGGCAGTTTTTGACTGGAAGAATTATCTGTATGAAGAATTCGGATATGAAGTGGATGAATCCTGGATGAAGGATGGAGCCTTATCCGATGACGATGAGGAAGGAACCGAGGAAGAATGAATTATACGGAAGCCTTTCTGATGGGAATGCAGAAACTGAAAGAAGCAGAGATTGGCGAGGCACAACTGGATGCAAGGCTTTTGCTGGAAGAGGTATGTGGAACCGATCACAATACACTGCTTTGTCACGGAGACCGGGAGGTGTCCGAAGAAGAAGAGGAGCAGTACCGGAGGGCGTTGGAGCAGCGAGCGGTCCATGTTCCGTTGCAGCACCTTTTAGGTTATCAGAACTTTATGGGACTGCGCTTTCAGGTAAATGGGCATGTGCTGATTCCAAGACAGGATACCGAGATTCTGGTGGAAGAAGCGATGCGGTATCTGCATGATGGCATGCGGATTCTGGATCTTTGTACCGGATCCGGGTGTATTTTGTTAAGTCTTCTTCATTACTCGAACGACTGTGAAGGTATTGGTGTGGATATTTCGAAGGAAGCGTTGCAGGTAGCAGCGCAGAATGCGGAAGCACTTGGTATCAAAGCAGATTTTCTGGAAAGTGATCTGTATGAAAAGGTGACCGGGAAGTTTGATCTTCTGGTATCCAATCCACCCTATATTGAACGGGAGATCATTCCGACACTGATGGAAGAGGTGCGGGAATATGATCCGTATATTGCACTGGATGGAGGAGAGGACGGGCTCGACTTTTACCGGAGAATCATTGGCGGGGCGCAGGATTACCTGAACCGGGGTGGACAGATTTTTCTGGAAATCGGGAGTGAGCAGGCGCAGGCAGTGAGTGAGCTTCTTCGCGAAGCAGGCTTTAAGGAGATCGATGTCTGTAGGGATTTTGCAGGTCTTGATCGTGTGATGAGTGGAAGACTGCCGATTTTATAAGCATATGGACAGAAATATAAAAGTTATGTAAACCTAAAAGCGTATAGTTGAAACAATATTGAAAAATGATGAATAAGCAGGTTGGGGAATTCTCATAACAATAGCAGGATATGTCTGGTAAGGATTCCGAAACAAATAAGGAGTGGAAAGATGTTTGACAAGCTGGAAGATTTATTGCATCACTTTGAAGAAATTATGAGTGAGCTGGCAGAGCCAAATGTAGCAAATAATCAGGAACGTTTCCGTATGCTGATGAAGGAGCAGAGTGATCTGACTCCGATCGTTGAAGCATATAAGGAATATAAGAAATCGAAGCAGGATATTGAAGATTCCCTTGCGCTTCTTGATGAAGAAACCGATGAAGATATGAAGGAGATGTTAAAGGAAGAGCTTGCCTCTGCCAAGAAACGTGTGGAGGAGCTGGAACAGAAACTGAAAATTCTGTTGCTTCCCAAGGATCCGAATGATGATAAGAACGTTATCGTGGAAATCCGTGCCGGTGCCGGTGGGGATGAGGCAGCGCTTTTTGCGGCTGAGATTTACCGTATGTATGTGCATTATGCAGAAAGCCAGCGCTGGAAGGTAGAGCTCCTTAGCGTGGATGAAATCGGAATTGGTGGAATGAAGGAAGTGAACTTCATGATTAACGGACAGGGTGCTTATTCCAAGATGAAATACGAAAGTGGTGTTCATCGTGTACAGCGTGTCCCCGAAACCGAAAGCGGCGGTCGTATTCATACCTCGACCATTTCCGTAGCAGTAATGCCAGAAGTGGAAGACGATATTGATATTGTGATTGAAGATAAGGATATCCGTATTGACGTGATGCGTGCATCCGGTAACGGTGGACAGTGTGTCAATACGACGGACTCCGCGGTTCGTCTGACCCATTACCCGACTGGTATTGTGGTTTACAGCCAGACCGAGAAATCCCAGATTCAGAACAAGGCAAAGGCTTTTGCCATCCTGAAAGCGAAGTTGTACGATATGGAACAGCAGCAGCGTCACGATGCTGAAGCAGAAATGCGAAGAAGCCAGATCGGTACAGGAGATCGTTCCGAGAAGATCCGCACCTACAACTTCCCGCAGGGACGCGTGACGGATCATCGTATCAACCTCACCTTATATAAGCTGGATAAAATTATGAATGGTGACATTCAGGAAATTATTGATGCCTGCATTGTTGCTGATCAGACAGCGAAACTCGAGAAAATGAATAATTAATGAAAAGCGGCGGGCTTTGATGTAATGTCATTGACCGCCATTTTTTGAATTTTAGATGGCGAAGGAAAGCAGGTAGAAGAATGGCATATACGATGACGCATATTCTGATAGCAGAAAAGGTTTTGGAAGATATTAAGATGCCTGTTGATTATTCAACTTATATTGTGGGAGCAATTGCCCCGGATGCAGTCCATGCAAGTCCGGACTACACACGTATCATGAAGGAAAAAGTCATTTATTTGCAGAAGAGGCTATTTGGGGAAAAGTGACGAAAGAAAGCGAGTTTCATGACTGGCTTGAAAGTATCAGGACGTTTTATGTTGGTAATTGTGACAAGTATAATAGGGATTTCTTTTTAGGATATATTGTACATGTGCTTACAGATGTTTGTTCGTGCAGACAAATATTTGCCCCTTTTTATCATTCAATATCAAAACCTTCAATTTCAAAAGAAAGCTTTGAACATAAAATGGAACAATTTAAGGCTGAAAGCTACTGTGTGAATTATGGTCTGTATTGTGAGTATTCCAAAGAGAAAAATTTACTACATATTTTACAAAAAGGAAAATCCTGTTCATTGGTTGGCGTATTTGACGATAGTCTGTTGAAAGATCGAATAAAACAACTTTTTGAGTTTGAGTTTACCCCACGTGATATGAAAGATATTGTCTATAATGAGATTTGCACGATTGATAATACAAATGAATTAATAATGAGTGCTCCCCCGATTATAAGGCAATGGCTTTTGGAAAACAGTACGATAAATAAGGGATCAAATAAGGTTAGATGAATAAAAGAAGGAATAAAAGAAGTTGAAATAGGGCATAATTATGGTATAATTAGACCATGATCGAGGAGGTGCATATTATGCCACAAATAATTCCAATTAAAGATTTGAAGAATACATCGGAGATATCTGAGATGTGTCACAAGACAGATGAGCCTATTTATGTTACTAAAAATGGCTATGGTGATATGGTAATTATGAGCATGGAGATTTATGAGTCAACCATGAGACAGATTGCTATGTACAGAGATATAGAGATCTCCGAAAAGCAAGTAGAAGCAGGAAAGGTAAAGGATGCTCAATAAAAAATAAGAAAGGATTTATACAGTAATGAAGGAGGAAAAGGATATGTTAAGTGAAAAGGTAAGGGATATCCGGGTAAACTGGAAAATCAGTGATGACAAGAGAGATGAAGGACTTACCACGCCGGAGGATATTGTGAGATTTGACAATATTTCCTACGGACCATACGGAAGTGACAATCTGCTCGATATTTATCATCAGAAAGAGGTAACAAAACCGCAGAAAACGATTATCAGTGTCCATGGGGGAGGCTGGGTATACGGAAGCAAGGAACAGTACCAGTTCTATGGAATGCGGCTGGCACAGCGAGGATTTACCTTTGTGAACTTTAACTACCGTCTTGCTCCGGAGCATAAATATCCGGCAGCCTTAGAGGATATCAATCAGGTATTCTGCTTTGTCCGGGATCATGCGAAAGAGTATGCGATTGATACGGATCATCTTTTTGTAGTAGGAGACTCGGCAGGAGCACAGCTCTCCACACAGTATCTGACGATCTGCTCTAATCCCGAATATGCAAAACAGTTCCCGTTTGTTACGTCGGGGCTTAAGGTTCGTGCAGTGGGGCTTAATTGTGGAGTATATGATACCCATGATCCGAAGGCCAATTCTGATTTTGATGTATTTAAGGAATATGCGGGAGAGGATCTTTATGATGACACACCGGAGGCAAAGGCAAGACTTAAGAGCCTTGACACACTGCATTATCTGACTGTGGATTTCCCACCGGCATTTATTATGAGCTCAGTTCATGACTTTACACTTCCGAATGCACAGCCGATGTATGAAAAACTGCAGAGCGTGGGAATTGACAGTGAACTGCATATTTATGGAAGCAAGGAAAAGGAAGAGGTAGCGCATGTCTTTCATATTAACTGCCGGCTGCCGGAGGCAGACCAGTGTAATGATGAGGAGTGTGCCTTTTTCAACAGATATGAGGATAAAAAAAGAAAATAGGAAAGATCATCAGAAGATTGTTTTTGAGTAGTGACAGTAAAGGATGTGCTGTGCTATAATACATACGGTTTAGTGATAAAACACACGTAACTATTCAGTACAGGTCGAAGCATTTACTGCTGAGACCGTAAGAAAATGATTCAGTAATGCAAAATCCCATCGGCGAAGCCGATTTGGAATGGATTTTGCATCGTAACTGTGAAGGTACTGAACAGTTACAAAAACACAAGGAAATGAGGTTAGTCATGGTACAGTCAAGAACACATAACTGTGGCCAGTTACGACTCCCGGATGTGGGAGAGAAGGTTACGCTGGTCGGATTTTATGATAATATGCGAAAGGTAAGTAAGAATCTCGGATTCCTGATCTTAAGAGATTTTTACGGAATCACCCAGGTGGTTGTGGAGACCGAAGAGATGATGGACAAGTTAAGCGGCGTCAATAATGAGTCCACGTTATCCATCACCGGAACAGTCCGGGAGCGTTCCAGCAAGAACGGCAACCTTCCTACCGGTGAAATCGAAGTCGTACCGGAAGATATCCAGGTACTTGGCAAGTGTATTTACAATGAACTCCCGTTTGAAATTAACAGAAGTAAGGAAGCGGATGAAGCAACCCGTCTGAAATACCGTTATCTGGATCTGCGTAATCCTGCTGTGAAAGAAAAGATCGTTCTTCGAAGCAAGGTTGTTGCAGAGCTGCGTCAGAGAATGACCGGGCATGATTTCCTGGAAATCACTACTCCGATTCTGACCTGTTCTTCTCCGGAGGGAGCGAGGGATTACCTGGTTCCGTCCCGTAATCATCCGGGCAAGTTTTATGCATTGCCGCAGGCACCGCAGCAGTTTAAGCAGCTGCTGATGACGTCCGGTTTTGACCGTTACTTCCAGATCGCACCCTGCTTCCGTGATGAGGATGCCAGAGCAGACCGTTCTCC
>OGOZ01001597.1_pt1 | contig 12361 bp, 14 predicted proteins | sample 1552801 | NCBI WGS metagenome assembly OGOZ01 (sample SAMEA2580196, study PRJEB22360) | human gut metagenome | biome: human gut; feature: human-associated habitat; material: faeces | place: Denmark | collected 2008/2010
TAATTTATAATTAACCTATTTATAAAGAACCTTTTCGGGTTCTGGTTCTCCACCATTCTCTTTTCCAAGAGCATCGGTATAAATCATCATAGATTTTTCAGCAGGAATATACCATTTAATATAATCTAAAGAGCCTAAATCGCTAGTAATTTCTGCTCCCTTATAATAAGCTTTCAAATATCTTATATATCCCTATCCAATGCCCTAATTATTTATCTTACCATTTTGATTATAAATATAATAATTTCCTTCGCTATCATCTTCACAACGAATCTATAAAGCAGAAGAAGCTTCCCAAGTCTTATTATCAGGAACTTCTTCTTCATTTTCAAAAGTTAATAAATTACTAACATATGCTTTTTCAAGATTTTCTGTTTTACCATCAATATTGGCCTAACTGCCATCTCTAATAATACCAATAGCTTTAATTTCTTCTTTCTATTTAGTAATATCAGGGTCAAATTGACATTCCATAGGTCGGGTAGTATTTATATTAATCTTTTCCCAATTTTTACCAGCATATTTATCGACATTCTCCCAACCAGGAGAATATCTAAACCAATTAACTTCATATTTCTTATTATCAATATCATTATTAGTAATAAGAGTAAATTCATTCTCACTAACTTTATGAATCCATCTTAATTGAATTGTTTTTCTATTCTCACTTGGCTTATTCTCTTGTTCTTCAAGGGTATAATGATATCCAAGAGAATCATCAGTGTAAACCATTAAAGTTTCATTTTTAAAATCATTTTTATCATAGCCTAAATAAACTTTAATACCATCTACGAAAAGATTATGCGGCAAAAGGATTGTTCCACTAATATCTTCTCCAGTAGAAGCATAAGAAGGAATTAAATCTCCATTACCATTTATAAAATTATTTCCTTGATAAAAATAAGCATCAACTCGTTTTACTCTATTAATATAAGAAATATCAAAAACCTTCTCTTGCGAAAAGAAATCTTCAAATTGATATGGATTACCAATCATATCTGCAGAGTTAAAATCTAATACATAAACCGCATCTTTTTTAGAACCTGGCTTATCAATTATCTCAGAATAAACTACTAATTTAATTCCATAAGAACCAGATACAACATCAAAATTACTCAATAATGATTTAAAATTTGCGGAAACGCCTAAACGAGTAAACCCAGAAATACCAGTTAAAACTTGTGTTGAACCAATAGAGTAAATAACCTTAGAAATCTGTTCATTAGAGTTATTTGCAGTTAGTCCTTGATTTTCTCCAATAACGGTGTCTGTAAATTCACTTTTAATACTTATCATCGTATCTAAAGGTGAAGTATATCTAAAAGGTGTGGTATCAGTTGCGGCCACTCTTCCTTTGATGATTTTCTACATTGAGTAATCACCATTGGGTATCGTTACAAGAACACTATTACCTTTTTTCAGATTATTATCTGTCGAATAGGCTTCATAACGAGCAGTGCCATCTGATACAACATACTTACCTTGATAACTATTTGTATCATCTACTATCGTACAGAGCTTGGTGATATCATAAGCCAAGCCCGACATACGAGCAGTAATGATTTCATCTACGGCTGTGCAAAGTATTTCACCATAGTCAATTCCCATAGATGAACCTCCTTTTACTCAAATTTTTCTATTAGATTTACAAAAAAGAATAAAGTTATTATCCATTATTGTCCAAAAAAGAAAAAGGGCAGGTTTCCCTGCCCTTAATTTTTTACCTACGATTAGCATATTGAGAAGCATGATTAATAAGATTACTAAGTGCTTCTTCTATTTCATTATGATCTTGAACATTGGGGAATTGTGCGACGATAGAAACCTCTTGTTTAAGAGTGTTATCTTTTTCATCTTTAATTCCAGAAGCGACAAGATTACCAAGTCCAAAACTTGCCTAACGAGCATTTAGGTCAATAGTATCTAACATGGCGCGAGTAATTTGAACCGCTGTTAGCATATTAGCTGTATCATTTGCGTTAAGGACTAACTCCTTAGAATGAAGCATAGCCAATTTACCCGAATTACCCCAATTACCAGTATATCCGCCAGTATCATAAGAATCAATATCCTAATCCTTTGCGGCCTTAGCTATATCATACTTAACCGTAATACTATCTGGGTCGATAGATAAAGCTTGAAGCATATCATTAAAAGATTTAATAACCTAAAGATTAGAATTAATAATTTCTTCCATATTTTGGCTATAATTTTCTTGCCATAGCCCCACAGATTCAGTAATCTCATCAAAAGCAGTCTTCATTTGATCGGCCATATCATTCACTGCTTCTGTGCCCTGCTGGCTAGCATTAACAACCTATTGAATTCCTTCTGTAGCGTCCTCCGCAAAACCACTAGTAGAGGTTCCTGCGGCCTACATAGCTTTTTCAAGATTATCATAATAGGTTTCTGCCGCCTGCTCTAATCCAAGAGTCAAGTTATAAACGGAATCCTTAATTAAATCTGTGAAATTAGCTGTATCAGATTCGCTTCCTAATAAAGCGCCCAACATGGTATCTTTAAAGGTTGTGGCAAAATCTTCCAAATCAGAAATTTTATATCCAGTAGCATCATGATAATTCTACCAATCTTCATTATAAAGCTGTTTATTATTGTCTAATGCTTTCTATAATTCATTCTATTGGTTTTCAAGTTGTTCTTGATATTGATCTTGAACCTTCTTGACTGCTGCATAGTAATCATCAATACTTGCGTAGTCCTAGATACGAATTGCGGCTAAGGCGTCTTCCATCTCCTTACTAGTAGAAATTAATTTATCACTCATCTCATCGACATAGTTAGAACTTAAATCCTACATAGCATAAAGGGCATCTTCATATTTCTACTAAGCTGAATCAATTGCGTCGCTGCTTTGAGTATAAATATAAGACCAATTGCCTTCGCTATCTTTCTATAAACGCACAGTATTTTTAGCTCTTTGAGCTTCCTCTAATTCGATTTCCGCAAGACGCAAATCATATGTCTTTTGTAAATACTCTAAATCATATTTACTCATTTCATTGCCATCTTCTTGTAAATCATTGATTTGCTCTAAGAGTTTCTTTAACTTCTACTTACCAGAAAGACTATCAATATCATTAATTGACTTATTAACATCACGATTTAATTTACTTAATTCATAAATCTTCTAATAATCATCAAGGAGAAGATCAGCACTATCCTACTGACGTTGGAAGTCATCTCCCAAAGCATCAAGGCCTCCTGGAGAATAAATAGAATTATTGAAAGTATCAATTAAATCATTCATAGTGTTTTCAAACTATTCAGCTATGCCGCTCAAAGCATCTTCCCAAGCAGACATCATTTCTTCACTAGAAGATTGAATTTCTTCATTGATTTGATCTAATGTATCTTTCCACATCTTAGCAGAAGCATCATCTTTGCGGGCCTCTGCCTCAGCCAATTTACTAGAAGCTTCCTCTCTTGCCTTGACGATTGTCTCATAGGCTTTCTTAGTGCCTTCTAGCTTATTAATAGCATTATCAACAGTGCCTTGTGCTAAATTATTCATAAAGGTATTTGAAATACCTAGTGTATCTTTGCCGACAATATCAATAATATTTCTAAAACTGCCTAGAATATTACCATAATGCTCAATAGAAGAAATGCCCGCATCCACTTTCTCTTTCCAAGCGTCGAAAGCTTCCATAACCTTATCTTCAATGGTTTCGCGCACATCATCTAACTCACTATTAAGATCTAATAGATTATCTCTATATTCTTTAATAGCATTGATTTGGTCTTCGGTGAAACTCTTTCCCGCAAGAACAGAAGTGTCTCCCGCAAGTAATTGAGTAATTTCGCCAACAGACAAGGAAAGCTTTAATACATCATTTAAAGCTTCTTTATTAATTTGAATCTTTTTATAAACTTCATCAGCTTTTTTGGTTAATAAAGTAACTGCTTCAATAGACTTAAACGCATCATTGTCAATGCGCTCTAAGCGATATTCTAAAAATTTTATCTTATCATCTGGAATATCTAATTTGACTTCGACAGAGTATTGAACTTGTTCAAGACCTATATCAATTTTTTGATTAATTAAATCTTGTAGTTCCTATTTCTAATCACGTAATAAATCATAAGTTTCTTCATATTGCTCAATATATTTCTCTAATAGTTCATATTTCTTCTCAAAGATTTTCCATTCATCACTATCATCAGTATAAGCATTTGCCATACTATTATATTTATCAAACATAGCATCTTGTATTTCATCAAAGTTAGAAATATTACCGCTTATATCATATTCAATACCTGGACCGCCAATGTATTCATTATAGGCCTTTTCCATAATTTCTTTATCTATTGGAAGATAATTTTCAATTTCTGAAAGATACTTCTTTTGAGCCTTAATAAGTTCATCGGTTTTGGCGATTTCCTAATCCATGTATTTAAGACGTTCTTTACCAAAAGCACGATCTTTGGCTTTATTGATATCATCATAACCAGCAGAAAGATCTTCTATTTGATTCTTAATAGTATGATAACGATCTTTATCAGAGAAAGATTTGGTATCAGCGTGAGAAGTAGATTTAGAACCTCCTCCACCACCAGAAGATTTTTTAGAGCCACCGCCATGGCTACTATTATTAAATTTAATACCACCGCCAGAACTTTTATGAGCAGAAGTAACCCTTAAACCAAATCCACCAACAGTCTTTGTAGCGTATACCGGTTCTGTGGTATAGCTAACTGAAGGAAATTGAGCATAACCAGTATAAATTCCAAACCCTTCTCCTGTTGGTACAGCTAGTCGATATGGAGCACTTTGTATCCCTGGATGAGGTGTAACTGAAGCTGCAACAGGTTCAGTTCTCTCTTCAGACGCCTCTTCGACAGTAGCATCAATACCCATTGCTGCTAAAGCATTTGTGGCCTATTCAGCAGTCATACCAGCAGCGGTAATAATCTAAGATAATGCGTTTAAGAAGTTGCCTGTATCCAAGTTTGCTCCTGCTTCAATATCTGCTAAGTTTCCTAAATTAGCTTCATCAGCAGCGCTCTAAACAGCATTTAAAGCATTAAAATAATCTGTTGTATCTAATCCTATCTAAGCAAAAATGTCTTGCCCAGCAGCTTCAAGTAATTTATTATATGCTTCTTCACTACCATTCGCTGCCTATTCTAATAATTCTAAGTTATCAATATTTGTAACGAATCCATCAGACAAAGAATCTGAGCTTAAGTCTAATAAATCTTCATAACTATTTCTTAACTCTTTAGAAATAGAAGCAATATCCTATAAATTACCTGACTTTAAAATCTTTTTCCATTTTTTAGAATTGGCTTGTACATCTTCTACAGCAGAATCATATCTTAGCAAGGCTTTTGTAACATCTTTAAGTGCTTCTTCATCATCGGCTAAGATTTCACTAAACTCTAAGGCTCCCTAGTTATCGGCGTCTCCACCTTTGGCAATATCCTAAATAATTCCCTACAAAGATTCATACTAATCAAGATCAACATCTTCATCTAAAGTATCATGAATTATTTTAAGCTATTTATTATAATCTTCACCTGTAATTAATCCTTGCTGCCATAATTCATCTAATTCTTTACCAGTCGTCGCTGTCATAGCTATAGAGCTAGACAGCTAAAGGGCGGCATCTGACATCTCTAAATATTTCTAAGCTGCTTCTGTTGTCATTTCTGCTAATTTCTATAAATCGTCTGGATTGCTAAGATTGTATGCAGAAGTATCATACCCCATATCGGCTAAGAAGTTTGTATCAAATATTCCAGAACCTTCTTTAGCATATCTTTGAATATCTTCAATAGAGGTCCTGCTCTAACCCTTTTCTAACTAATCCTGATATCCTAATAAACTGTCTTTTAATTTTCCAATTTCGATTTCTTCAACAACCTTTTTAAAATCTGAAGCAACGCCAATTAATTTATAAGAGCCATCTATCTATTCAGCAAAATACTATTTATAAATATCATCTAATTGGCTATACTATTCAGCAGTAAGATTTTTAGAAGAATCAGCATAAGACATCAAATCATTATAATTACTTTTCCAAGTATTCAAATCAATTGCATTAGGATCATAATTTTTTATCTATTCATTTAATTGATCAATTAATCCTTGTATAATTGGCTATAAAGTATCATCTGGCTCAAAACCTTCTCCAAATAAATCCTCAATGGTAAGCTCTTTCCCAGAGTCTTTCATCTCTTGGATAGCTTCTTTTGAAAATCCATCTAATCCTTTGGTTAGAGAATCTAAAGTACCTTTAGCCCCATCGTCTAATTTACCAATGGCTGTATCTATCTCATTAGCATACTCTGTTGCAGCGGTATCAGCGTTTTTTGAAGCTAAATTTGAAGTAATATAATTCTTTTTTTCTTCCTCACTAAGACTTGAAAGATAATCATTTTTCTATCCGGTAGAAGAATTAAAAACTTCGCCTTTATCATTTACAGTATATTCTGAACCTAAAGCTTGTTCAAATTCAGATTGAATCTATTCTTTCGTCTTTCCAGCAAAGTATTCTGCCGAATTATCGAAAGCTTCAGTATATGCTTCTAAGGCCTAATCATATATTTCATTTTTATAAGAGCTATCTTGATAAGTCTAGTTAGATGACAATATTTCAGAAATATTCTGCCCGCCAGAAGCTTCCAAATCTCCTTGATACTAATCACGAGCTTTTTTATAATTCTGTATCCCACTTAACTATGACATTATAAGCTTCATATCAGCTATTTGAATATCATTATTCGGTTCAAAATTATTTCCATAAAAATTTTCTGCCCAAGTCTACAAATACTTATATTGCTCTTCCCCAGCTAAATTATTATATTCTTCCTATATCTAAGCCAGAGTTTTTCCTTCTCTTGTTAGTTCTTCTATAATATAGTCATAAGATTTGAGCATTCCATCAGGATTTAATAAAGGAAGTTTGCTTTCAGCTACAGCAACTTTCTATTTACTCTCTGCCAATTCGAGACTTCTCTAAACAGCTTGAGCAGAAAGTTTATTTTCATAAGCCTATGAAGTAGCTTTTTCCTTACCTTTATCGGTAATAACTACTTCGCCTTTATCGCCAATATACCAATCTTCTGATTTACCTTTTACTAAGTCATAAGTTTTGATTAATTCCCAAGCTCTTTCATTAGCATCTTCTAAAGCATCTTTAAATGCCTAGGTGCCAACTTCCAAATCTTCTAATTTTTTAGCACATGAATCATAAGAATCGATAGTGCTTTTTAAATTGTCATAAGCATTTGCCGCATCTTCTGCTGCAGTTTTAGCTTCTTCTACTGCCGCAGAAATCTTTTTAAGCTATCCTTCTGGAGAAGCTTCTTTTATTTTAGCAAATACCTAAATTAACCCAGCTATAGCGCCAGCGATGGCAAGAATAATACCAAGACCAACAGCAGCTGTACTAATTGCTGTTGCAGTTGCTGCTCCCGCACCAGAAATAGAAGTTATTAAACCTCCTAGCTTTCCAGACAAAGCGCCTAAAGCAGGAATCGCACCTGTGGCAAATGTTCCAACTGTTTTCATAGATTTTCCAAGCGCCGCTATGTTTGGACCAATTACCATTATACCTGAAATAATTGTTCCAAATTTTTCCCAAGCACTTAAATCTTCATCATTTAAACTAGCAATAACAGATTTAACACTATTTAGAATAGTATAACAATTCATAATGCCGCCAGCTAAATTGCCAAATGCTTCACTAACGGTAATTACAGGCTATGGGTTAAATTTCTCCTCTAAAGCTTTTAAAGTTTTCGCATTTTCTTCTGCTTTATCGACTGAATCTCCTAATTCAATAAACATCTATTTAAGCTCAGCAATACTTTTCCCATGTAAAGACTGTAATACTGTACCGAAATCTTTTCCATTGATAGTTGCTTTATTAAGCGCTTCTCGAACCCCTTTTAATGATTCTTCGGCTTCTTTTAAATCCCCAGAAGCAAGATTAATTTTAACTTTTCGGAAAGCCGAATCTAATCCTGTAACTTTCTGAATTGATTGTGGAATTAAAGACTCAAAAGACTTTAAATTATTTTTTACAGTATCAATAGCTACTCCAGTTTGTTCAACACCTTTAGTATTTGATAAAGCTGATTGCATTTTCTTTATCTAGCTAGAGAACTAATTAACCATGTTGTCATCAAATAACTTATAACTTTTCTTTTCTATATTGGGATCATTGAGCGCATTTATCATATTTCTGCTCATTTGATTATATTTTTTACCAATATTAATATTAGCAATTCCCAAAAAATCTAAAAAGTCATTGGTGTCTTTAATAAGAGTATTATATTGACCACCTTTATTATGACTACTCAAATACTCTAACTAATTAATGCTATTTTGATCATTAAACTTTCCTAAAGCAACTCCACTTACATCAGTATCTAATAAAGCTTTTTTCTTTAATTCAATATTCTAACGGAGTGTTTCTGTCTATTGAGTTAAAGCTAATACTTGTTTCTACTAGGCTTCAATAACATTTAACTCTATCTGATATCTCTGTTTTTCAGATTCATTTAATTTATCTTCTACACTTGCGTAGCGTAATCTTAAAGCAGTTAGCTAATTAGCCTATTTTATTTCAACACCAAAGGCGGAATCTCTATTAATTCCTTTTTCTAACTCAGAAGTATCTTTTCCTTTACTTTTAGCATCCTAATAAGTATCATATTTCTTAAATTGATCCTCAGTAACTGAATTCATTTGAGTTAAAATTCTCTAATAAGCTTTATCAGAACCCTTAGTTAAAACATCAAAATTGTATTTTGCTTTATTAATAGCGTCTGGAATTTTATTAGAAAAATTAGCTAAGATAACACCGCTTAAAGCCATTATAATAGTCTTTAAACCGCCAGCTTTATCAATGAAATCATCTAATCCACTAATAACATCAGCCAATCCATTATTTAAAGAAATAAAGAACTTATCATCTAACAAATCTTGATAAACGCCTTCGGCAGCAGCACGCACTCGCTTCTGCGCAGCTTCCCAAGATTCTGCATAGATATCAGCTTGCTTCTCTAAAGTGCCAGTAGAATCTCTAGCTACTTGTACATTTTCTTTAAAATAATCATAATTATTCATTAAGGCCATAAACTAGCTATATTGTCTTACCATTAATATCTTGTGTTTCCATAAGAATTAGACTATATCTTCACTCATTTCTAAGTGCCTTCCATTTCAGATATTTCTTACTCCCATACGGGATAGTCGTTGAACCAAATTTTTAAGTAATATACTTCCAAATAAAACCTTTATGAGTTTTTGCCTTTCCATTACAAACATTACTTATTAAATTAGGATAAGTACCTGGATTTTTTCTTGAAGCATCTGCACAACTGAGATATACTTCAATTAATCTTCCAGCTAAATCATACTTTCCGACTTGCTAAACATTCTTATGACCAACTTCATAATAAGAATGAAGAATATTTCTTGAACAAGGAACCTATTCAAGATTTTCTATATTATTATTCTGTTTATTGCCGTCAATATGATTTATTACCAAATCTTTCTAAAGAGGACCTATAAAAGTCTAATAGATAATCCGATGTGCCAATAATGATTTTCTCTAACCATTAATATTAAAACACCATTCTATATAACCATCTTTAGTTACTTTGCCTTTAATCAAATTTTTAGTTTTCTAATTAAAAGCTAAACCCGTCTTAGAAATATAATAATTAGAATCTAAATATTGTTTCCAATCATTATTATCAAATATATCGTTTGTAATTTGCTATCTTTTTTCATGCCCATTCGTTTTTTCTTTTAAACCAGTCTAATAAGCATGATAATTATTCTATGATACAGTAACCCATTCAAGATTTTCTACATTATTATTTAACTTATTACCATCTTTATGATTTACCACAGGTAAATTCTTAGGATTTGGAATAAAAGCTTCTGCTACCAATCTATGAGTTAATTTAGAATATTTCTTACCATTCTAAATTAAATCGTATTTATGATAACCTCCGGATAATGAACCTTTATACCATCGTTTAGTTTTTTCATTGTATAACTTACCATCATTCGTAATAAAATAATAAGTAAAATCATCATTAAGTTTTATTTGTCTTTTTTCCATTTTATATCAACCCTTCTGGAGGATTATACTATAGTTCCTCCATCATTCTTTATCTTTTTGAAGAGTTTTATAAAATATTTTTACCCAAAAATTTTGGCTGCTGATTATCCAATCTTTAACTTTGTCACTTATTTTTTATAAGTAATTAAAGCTCTAAGGATTTCCCAGCAATTAAGAAAGTTTTACGCGAGCATAAAATAGTTTACCCGCAACGGTTTGTGCTAAGGCCATCTTTTGGTCATTTGCTAAAGTTTGCCACTTGGGACCCAACTCATCAAGAATCTAATCCATGCCCTTCAAATCACCAGAAGTGGTTTTAATATTGACGCCAACTTTATCCAAAGCGGCAGAATATTTATTCAAAGTGGTTCCATCATCAAGTGTATCACCCTGATTTAAACCCTAAATTCTTGCGAATAAAGTTTTAAACGCATTACCAACAACATCAGCACTCTCACGAGTTCTTGCCGTAACTGTTGCTAAAGCAGCTGTCGCATATTCATAACTTAAACCAACTGTTTTAGAAGTTGCCGCAAATTTATTAATACCTTCGGAGATTTCATCAGTGCTAGAAGCAGTGGCTGCGCCTAATGCTGTCATAACATCGGCATAATAAGATAATTCTCTACTGCCATCAGCAAAGTTATTCCAAACAGCTGTCATCTGATCAGCAATTTTAGAGGTACTTTCACCTGTCGCATTAGCCATTTTAATGGTCGTTTCAGTGCGCTCACGCACCTCATCATTACTTAAGCCCTATTGGAAATATATCAATGATCCTTTTGTATAATCGGTAGTGGTTGTACTAAGCGCCTTAGCAGCTTTATTTGCCTATTCCGCAAACTTAGCCATCTAATCAGTATTATATCCAGTAACAATTCTTATATCTGTTAAAGAGGTATTAAGACTTTGCGCATAGTGATAAGCACTTTGAATTGCGCCAGTAAAACCTCTAATCATATTATTAGAAAGTTGATATTTAGCTGTCTATTTTAGAACCTTGGCAAAATCCTACATACGAGAGCTAATCTTCAACATTGGCTAATCAGCCTAAGAAATACTTTGTGCTAATTTTAGAAAAGCCTACTAACCAGTATCTCCTGCTCCAATTAATTTAGTAGATAATTCCTATACACTTGTATTAGAAGATTTTAAACTTTTATCTAAAGCGCTTAAATCAAAACGCCCTGTTTTAGCGTTATAAGCATTATTAAGGTGATAAGATAATTCTTTAGCAGCTTCTGCCGCTTCATAAAGTCTTTTTGCTTCAGGAGCGGCTTTATTTGTGCTAGCGCTATCTAATGATAACTTATTTAATAGGGATTGTAATTCTTGTATTGAAGCTTTTGCCTATCCGGTATCAGCAGTAAACTTCAATCCAACATTAATCTGTTTTCCCATTAAACAATCTCCTTTCTCTCATGTCTTTTTTATTTTGCAAAATAAAAAATAGCCGTGGAGACTAAACCCCACGGCTTATTCTCTATCTAATTTTAAAGATAGAGTTATAAATTTATTTTAATTAGCCCATCTTATTAAGGACTTCCGCAAGGAATTCTACTCCATTGCGGTCAGCTAATTCTTTTTTAATTTTTTCAGCATCAAATTCAACATTCTTGTAATCTTTTGAAATAGCATCCATAATTCCAAGAGCAGAAGTTTGATAATCATAAGTGCTATTTACAATATCATCAACCATATTGATAATAAGATCACTTTCCTCTTTAGGAATCTCTTCAAAGACATCCTCGAAAAGTCCAGAACCATAAATGCTATCATAAAATTTATAAATATCTTCGGTTTGCTTTTCAGTAAATGTCAAATTTGTATAATATTTAACGAAAGCAATTACTGTAAGAATATGTTGTTGAATATAATTTACGAACTTATATTCAGTTCCTTCAACATTCATATTATTAACAACATATTCAATAAGCTCAATCTTCTCTTGAATAGGAAGATATTGCTTTACTTCAATCTAGGCATTATTAAAATTAATAACTTTTACCCCTGTAAAGGGCTTGGCCGCAAGTTTAGAAAATGCTACTTTTGCCATTATTTATTCTCCTTTTTCTCATATATATGTATTTTACCAAAAATTTTTTATTATGTCAAAGCGTCAGGAGATATACTTACATTTATCTTTTCAGTATGTAATTGAGCTAAAACTTTTATTGTTCTATCCCAAGCACTTTTGAAAGTTCTATTACTTCCGGTTTGACCTCCCACCCAAGCATTATTATAAACTCTTGGAG
>OGOZ01001603.1_pt1 | contig 12325 bp, 1 predicted proteins | sample 1552801 | NCBI WGS metagenome assembly OGOZ01 (sample SAMEA2580196, study PRJEB22360) | human gut metagenome | biome: human gut; feature: human-associated habitat; material: faeces | place: Denmark | collected 2008/2010
TTGTAGGCTTTGCCGTTGTGGTTGTTGTCTGAACTGTAGTTGCAGTTGTAGGCTTTGCCGTTGTGGTTGTTGTCTGAACTGTAGTTGCAGTTGTAGGCTTTGCCGTTGTGGTTGTTGTCTGAACTGTAGTTGCAGTTGTAGGCTTTGCCGTTGTGGTTGTTGTCTGAACTGTAGTTGCAGTTGTAGGCTTTGCCGTTGTGGTTGTTGTCTGAACTGTAGTTGCAGTTGTAGGCTTCGCCGTTGTGGTTGTTGTCTGAACTGTAGTTGTAGTCGTAGACTCTGTCGTTTGAGCTGTAGTTTCGGTCGTTTCGATTGTCGGAGCCTTATCATAGGGTCTTACCACAAATTCGGTATCACCGTGTTCTTTGTGGTAATTCAGTATTCCCAGAAGGTTCTCCAGATCCATTCTCCGCATGTTCAGCGGATCCGTCATAAGAAAATTTTGCGGATTGTTCGCATATTTCCTTACGAAATATACCAAATCTTCGATTTCGAAAATTCCATTCTGATCCCAATCGGTCTCAGAATACAGGAATTGGGTTTTGTCATGTGCAAGTGCATTGCGTAAACCATACAATTCCTGGATGGTTGTCGCTTGGCTTGTGAGCAGATCTTCTGCAATGTCTGCTTCACTGCTATCCACCATTTCTACATTGATGCCAACAGTAAATTGGGTATCAAGGTATGTCCAGGAGTAAGACTCCAAACCACCTTCGAATATTAATTCGAACCGGTAGTAATCTTCTCCTACATAGAAGTAGCGAGGAGAATCCTCCATCACTACATTTTTTACCTTTGGACCTGCTGCCTTTGCTGTGTAAATGGGGAGCATTACTGCTACTAATGCACACATTGTTCCGCTGATGACTTTTGCTAATGTTTTTTTCATAACCTTTCCTCCTTGCCTGATCAGGCTCGTTTTTTGGGCGAATACGAATGAATTTTACTTTTCAATGTGCGAATGATGTAACTTTTTATGTCTTTTACATATTTACATTATAACATAATATGACTTAGAAAGCAAATTTTTCCAAATTTTAATAGTGTAAAATGGTTTTGGAATGCGAAAAAAATTTTTTTATATAATGTAAAAAAATAAAAATCAATATGACTGCCATTATAAAAAAGATTTCTCTATGAACATTATATTATTAAATTTTAAAAATGTACTAAAAAATAAAACAAGAATCCTATTTCATATGCAATAAAATAGAATTCTTGTTTTATTATAAAAATTTGATTTCATATTTACATTGTTATATTGTTATACTATCAGTTTTGTAATGATTATTATTTACAGATTTTCAATTTTTTCTTTTGTTAAGCCTGTTAATTTAATTATAGTTTCAATTTCAATATTTTCTTCTAACATTTTTTTCGCAATTTCGGCTTTCTCTTCTGCTCTACCCTCTTCTAGTCCTTCGGCTTTTCCCTCTGCTAATCCTTCGGCTTTTCCTTCTGCCAATCCCTCTGCTTTTCCTTCTTCTCTACCTCTTTTTATAGCACCAGCCATAGCAGCTGCTTCATCGCGAATTGCTTTTTCTCTTAATCTGGCAAGCTCTTTTTCTTCTTCATCACTATTTAAATATTCCAATTCTTCTTCAGCTTTTTTTACATATTCATTATTAATCATACTGATTTCCTCCAAACTATCATTTACAATAAATGTTAGCCATTCTTCTAGCTTGCTTGATATTCTTTTACATTTCTCTTTAAATTTTGGTAATTGAATATAGTGAAGTTCTACTTTATTTGTCAGAAGAATATCTTCGTAATCTCTTTTTAATCTTGCTCTTTCATGGAAAGGTCCCACATCAAAAATATTATAATTTAATATCCAAATTCCAATTATTCTTGGTATCTCTGAATAATCTTCCTTTTCTTTTAAACTTTCGTGAAATAGCCCTGCATCATAAAATAAAGATCTATCAACTGTATTATTATAATCTTTAACTTGCATTTCAATATTGACTATAGTTTTATCATTTAATGTAGCTACTATATCAAGTATTCCAAGTTTATCAGACATAATTTGTTTTTCAAGTGATACCTGTTGTTTGACTTCCAAGCTTTCTATTTTTATGTCAGGCAATATTCCTTCTAATAAATCTTTTAGTAAATCACTATTTTTTCTATGACCAAAAATACGCTTAAACATGTAGTCATTTGTTGGCTTATATATTGTATTCATTTATCACCTCTATTCTAGCATATTTGTTGTTTTGTTTCAATTATTTTGAAAAGTTTTATTGTTTGAAAAGTTTTATTGTTTGAAAATCTGGTTGAAAATTTTGTTTGAAAATTTTGATTATTTTCATAATATAAAATTATCTTGAATTATTTTGAAAATTTTGTGTATAGAATTTTTACACTTTGATTTTAGATTTTTTGAATTTAAAGTTTTTATTGAATTCATTAAAATAAAAATATTTAATAGATTATTGAAATCAAATTTTTATAATCAATATTAAATCATGGTGTTGTATAAAAGTCAATATTTTTTTGTTTTTTGTTGCGTAAATTTTTTTGCTAATTTTTTTGCTTTTTGTTGCATAAATTTGAGACATTTTAATTTGAGACATTTCAACTTACAAGTCACAAATTTTCCAAATTTATCCGCAATAAATATCCCCCAGCATAACTGGGGGTCTTCTCTAAAGTTAAACATAGAGAATGCCCTATTTCAGAGCATTCTCCTTAAAATTTATTCATTATATCTTGTGTCTTTTGTTACTACAAATCCTGTTGCCCATGAACCTGTTGTTTCATATGCTGATTCTGATATATTTTTCACAGTTGTATTTGTTACTATGCATAATTTTCCATCATTTGTTACTGCAGCAATATTACCTTTTTTATCATAATATGCGTTCATAACAACTTTTCCAGATAATGCATTTCCTGTCATATCATTTATACATATACATGTATATCCTCCGAAATCTCCTGCTGTGCTGCTACCTTTTCCAGATACATATAATTTTCCATCAGCTGTTACTACTACGATTCTTGTAGCATCAACAAATAAATATCTTGCATTATTTACACTTAATCCTTCAGCTATTTTTGTAGGTTCAGTTACTTTAGTTGTTGTTCCTGTTCCTAATACTCCATTATTATTTCCCCAACCCCAAAGTCTTCCGTCAGATGTTTTTATTATAGTTGTTGCACCTGTTAATAAATATTCTTCTGCTTCTAAGCCTTTGTCTGCTAGTTTATCTTTCCATTCTTGTGGAGTTGTAATCGCTGTTGTAGCACTGAATTCTATTTGGCAATATGTATTATCACCCCATGTCCATTTTTTACCTGTTGAATCTGTTGCTAATATATAACCATATGTTCCCATATTTTCTTTTATATATTCTACTTTTTCAAATACTACTGAATTTAATGCTGTATTAACTGTATTTATACATATTGGTGTTGTTACATTTGCTGTTGCACCATTACCACAACTACCATTTCCATTATACCCCCAAGTCCAAATTTTTCCTTCAGAATCTAAAGCTATATTTGTATTTCCAGCACTTATAACTGTTTTTATATCTTTTCCTGTAAATGTAGTTATTTTTGTTGGAGAAGTTGTAACTGTAGTTGAACCTATTCCAACTAATCCATAAGAATTTTGTCCCCAACCCCAATAGTTTCCACTTGTATCTTTTACAAGAGCTGACCTACTAGAATATTTTAATATTTTTTCTACATTAGATACAATTGCTTTAGTAGGTTCAGTTGGTGTTGTTCTTGAGCCTATACCTAATTGTCCATATCTATTTGAACCCCAACTCCAAATGTTTCCGTTTGTATCTAGTGCAATATAACTTTGATAACTTGTATCACCATATAAAGATACAAATGTTACTGAATTTAATTGTGAGAATTTTGTATTTAAACATTCTAGTTTATTAGTACTGTTAAAGCTTGTTGACCATATTTTTCCATCTTTATCTAATACACCATATATAGTTTCTGTTCCATTAGCTGCTGTAACTTTTAGTATTTCTTTAACATTTTCTTCTCCAATTTCACTTAATGGATCTGATGGTGTAGTTGGATTTGTTGTATTTGGTGTTTCTGTATATTTTACTAAACCTCCAAATGCTTGTGAATTCATTGTATATTTTTCATTGTCTTTTGTTGTTATTACTCCATTACTATCTATTGAAGTAAATACTTTGTCTTTATATTGACTTTCATATTTTGTAGTACCATATAATTTGGTTGGGTATATGTATCCATATGTATCTCCAAGAATTCCATTTTGTCCACTACCAAAGCCATATAAATCTCCATTGATATCTGTTAATATTGTAGCACTGTATTCAAATGAACTAATATCTTTTACTTTTATATCATATACATCGCTTAAACATATTGGAACATATGTTGAATATCCTAAACCATTTCTACTAGGATCTGTTCCCCAAGTCCACATTTTATTATCACTATCAATTACAGATACACTAGACGCACAGCTATATATTTTTGTTATAGTTTTTCCGTTTAAAGGATTGTTTTCCAAAGTACTTAAACATATTGTTTTCTTTTGATTACTTCCATTTATTCCGTCTCCTAAGCAGTTTCCGCCAAAAGTCCATACTCTTCCATTTTCATCTAATACTATATTGGTATCGCCCTTACAAGAACAATCTACTATTTTTATGTCCTTTAAAGGTGAACCTTCTGTAGTTGTTAAACATATTGGTGTATCTGCTGTATTCACAACTCCATCATTTATTGTTCCTAGTACCCATAATCTATTTTCTGAATCTATTGCCATAGTTTTGTTTTGTTGTATACTTGCTTTTATGAATTTTATATTTTGTAATTCTGTATATTTAGTATTTAAACATTCAAATTCTGTATTAGTAGTTTTGCTTGTATACAATTTTCCATCAGAATCTATAACAGCTACTCCTTTGTTATTTCCATATATTTTTGTTATATTTTTTCCATATAAGATATTGTTTTCTAATTTATTTATACAAACAGGAATATATTCATATGAATTTTGCTTAACATATCCATAGTTATCATCTCCCCATGCCCATACATATCCTTTGTCGTCTAAAGCATATATACTATTGAAAGTAACTTCCACATCTTTTATTTCATTTTTGCATACTTCGTTAAATCTATAATTTTCACTTAAGCAAATTGGTTGAGTTGATATTTTTGTATTATTCTCACCGTTTCCATATACATATTTTGCATTATTACCCCAACACCATAATTTACCTTTCTCATCTATAGCTACTCCAAAATATGAAGAAATCTCTATTTTATTAAATTTATTTCTAAGTGTAAAATATGAATTTACTGGTAATGTCAACTTTGTAGGTATTCCACTAATTGCAGTTCGCGCATTTCCATTAGGCACACCATCATATCCCCAAGCCCAAATATTACCATTTTCATCTAAGGCAACAGCATTATAACTAGCACATCCCATAGATATCGTTTTGAATTTTATATTTTTTAAATCGTCATTTCCATATTTTGAAATACATACTGGCATCTTAAAACTACTATTATTATTTCCCATTCCAAGTATATATCCACTTCCCCAAGTCCATAATCTTCCTTGCGAATCTATAGCACCTATTGCGTAGTCTTCCATTGAAACATCAACAATTTCTACTCCGTATAATGGATTATTTTCTGTGGTTGTTAAACATATTGGATTCCATACATTTTCTGTTGGATTTCCTATACCTAAATAACCTGAATGTCCGCAAACCCAAATTTTATTATTCTCATCAATAAATATTGAGTTTTCATATCCTGTTGCAACTTTTTTAATTTTTACTCCTTGCAAATTGCTATTCGTATTTATGCATATAAAATTTGAAATTTCGTCATTAATATTATTAGTTGGATCAATAGCACATTGTCCATAATAATTATTTCCTTTTGCCCAAACATTTCCATTTATATCTATCATTACTACATAACCATTATGTCCAACATCTAAATCCACAATTTTTATGTTTTCTATACTTGTACCATTGCTTACACATTCTACTATATCGTTATACACATGCCATACTTTTCCATTTTCATCTATTGCCCAAAATCCTATTGCTATATTTCCACCGTTTTGATATGGTGTAATAATTTTATTGATTTTCACTTCATTAAATGCATGATTTTCAATATCACTTATGCAAATAAACATATATTGTTTATCTACACTTGATGATGTATATCCATTACTAATCGTCCATACTTTTCCTTTTGAATCTAATAAAACTGCATCTGAACCTGTACTATGAGCATCTACAAATTTCACACCAGCTATATTTTCAAATCCTGCTTTTTTTGCTAGTTTAGTCATTTCATAAGAATTATTACTATAACCACCTGCAGATCCTAAAGCACTACTGCTTCCTTGATATGACCAAATTTCTCCATTACTATCAATAGCTATCATATCATAAAGATCACATTCGCTTCTAACACAAACCCATCCTTTTCTCTCCTTAACCGGCACAACAACATTCTGCTCGCTTCCTTCAGCAACAGTTACAATCTCAGGCACTTCATTTACAACTCCATACTTTTCAGATACATCAACCAAAGCTACTGAATACTCAACACCTGCTGGTATTCCTTCTACTTTCATGCTTCCTGCTTTTACATTAATCGTGTCTGTTGCATTTGCAAGTTTGCTTGCTCTATATGTTCCGTTTAAGTTCTTCTCAAATGTTAATATTTCTTGTGTTTCATTGTTCATAATCATATATTTTGAACGTGGTGTATATTTTTGTGTATTATCTTCAGCTGTATACATTGCACTTAATGTTAATGAACCTCTTGGGATGTTCTTTTGTATTTCTACTCTTACTGTTCTTGTTGCTTTTTCATATACTATAACTTGTTTATTTTCTGGTACTAAATATCCATCTGGTACGCTTGTACATACTAAAGTATATGTTCCTGCTGGTAATCCATTTATTATTAATTTTTTGTTTTGTATTACAAATTCACTACCGAATTTTCCTAATGATACTACATTTCCTTGTTCATTTAATAATTTGAATTTTACTCCTGGCATTGCATTGTTTTCTTCATCTACAACATATACTACTGTTTTTGTTACAGTTGTTATTTCTTGTTGTTCAGCATCTACTTTACTTAAGTTATCGCGTGAGTCTTGTCCACCAAAACCAAATTTTGTATTTATTTGGTTTTGTACTCTTATTTCAACTTCATTATTTCCTGTTGTTTCATCTCCTAATGTGAATAAGTATTTTTCTTCTGTTGCTTGTATTTCACTATATACTTCTTCTACTTTTACTGCATAACCTACTGTATTATATTTTGGTTTATATACTTCTTCTACTGAATATGTTCCTGGATTTAATCCTTTTATTTTTCCTTGTCCATTTGCATCAACAAATACAAAGTAATCTTTTTGTGTATCTACATTTGTTAATTTTACTTCAAAACTATCATTTTCTGATAATTTTGCTTTTGCAAAATCTTCTGTTGTTGCAACATTTCCATTTGAATTTAGAACTTCTTTTTTTACTGTAACTGTTGTGTTTTCTAATTCTTCTATTTTTTCTATTTCAAATGCTGCATATCCTGTTCCATTACTTGGTACTTCTACTATTTGTGGGAAGTCTTTTATATATCCTGCTGGTATTGTTACTTGTTCTACTAAGTAATTTCCTGCATTTATTGCTCTTAATACTTCTCTACCTGTTGCATCTGCTGCTATTGTTTGTTCTGTTCCTGCTATTTCTTTATATTCTGTTCCTTCTAATTCAACTTCTACAACTCTGTATACTATTGGATATAAAGGTCCTCCTTCTGGAATTGTTGTTGTTGATATGTCTAAGGTTCCTTTTGCTCTTTTGTTTTCTATATTAACAATTACTGGGTTTTCTATTGTATTTGTTTTCTTAATATCTACACTTACTTCTTCTGCATCTTCATAATAATCTGGTGTGTTTACCTCTGTTACTACATATTCTCCACCTGCTAATATTGCATTTGATGTACCAACTGCGTATTTTGTACCATTTATTTCTTCTGTTTTTGTTAATTCTATTTGTTCTTCAACCCATGCTCCTGTTGGATCATATCCTGTTACATTGAATTTAATTCCTACAGCCTTTTCTGCATCTTTTCCTTCTAGTGTTTTTAATATTTTTACATATCCTGTAGTACTTTCATTGTAAATATATGATGTTGTTGTTTTATTATATGATACCCTGTATGTTTGTGGTGTTGTTGTTTTTTCTTCACTTTGTTCTGTACTATATTTTGCGTTGTAATAATCTGATTCAATTTCTTCTACTTTATATTCACCTAATAATAATCCTGGTATTGTTAATACACCGTTTTCAGGGAATTTATATGTATCACTATAACTTGTTCCATATTCTGTTTGGTCACATGTTATTTTTACAGAGAATTGTGTTAAATCTACACCTGTTTTTGCTGTTTTAACTATTTGTAATGTTCCTGTTTTCCATTGGTTTGTTAAGTTATATGTTACTGTATCTCCATTTGTATCTAAGCTTGCTGTTCTTGATACTTCAACATATCTTTCTGTTTGGTTATCACCTTCACCTATTGTTGGCATATCAATTTCTTTTACTGTGTATATACCTAATGGCATATTTGTTAATGTAATTGTTGCTGTTCTTCCGTTTTCACCAATTTCTACATTTATGTTTTCATTACTTGAATAATCATTTCCTATTGTTATTTGTGTTGTTGTATCTGTGTTTACTAATTCACCTTGTTTATTTGTGTAATTTACATATCCATTACCTTTTATTTCGAATTTTAAACCTGTTACACTATCTCCTGTTGGAACTGCTTTTGTTATTTTTAAAGTTCCTCTTCCTATTTTGTTTTCATAGTTTACATTTATACTATTTGTTTCTGCATTTACTGTTGTGTTGTTTATTACAACTTGTTGTTCAATACCATACCAACCATATTGTCCATATACTTCTTCTATTTTGTATGTTCCATATGGAATTCCTGATGCTGTTGCTATACCTGTTTCTGGATTTGTTGATATTGTTGTTGTGTAATCAAAGTTGTCATTATCTATTCTTGTTAATTTAAATGTTACAGAACCTTGTTGGTCATTTGTATCTTCCCATGATTTTTGTATTGTTAGTGTTCCTAATAATTTTAGTTTTTGAACTGCATCAAATTGTGCTATTTGTCTGTTTTCTACAGTTATTGTGCTATATCCTATTTTATCGTAATTATCAAATGTACTTATTTCTTTAACTGTGTATGTTCCATCTGGAACTTGTGTTAATGTTATTTTACCTGTGCTATCTGTTTCTGCTATTCCTTCTGCTGTTGTTTGTGGTGTTACTAATGGTGTTCCATCTTCTTTGAAGAATTGGAATTTTATTCCTTCTAAACTGATTCCTTCTGATGCAGTACCTGGTTCATAACCTTGGAATATTTTTGTTAATGCTATACTTCCTAATTCATTTCCTTGCATTACATATGCTGCAATTGGCTCTAGTTGTGTTGGTTCTGTATCACCTAATTTTTTGTAACTTACTGCTGTTATTTCTCCAACCATACCGTTTGCGTCTGGCATTGTCATTTCGTATTCTAGAATGATGCTGCTTTTAGCTGGTAATTTGTAGTTGTCATTTAGTTTTAGTTGTAGTGTTTTTGCTTCTGTTAGGTCTGTTACACCTGGCTCGTATGTTGTGTATGCTGAGTCCATGTCTGCATTGGCGTCTGTGCTGTAGGCTAGGGTGTAGTTTGATGATGGAAGTTCGGTTTTTCTTCCTTCGTTATTCTTTATGTATACTTTTATATTTTGTAAATTTGTTAGACTTATTTCTGGTATTGTATTGTCTTTTGTTAATCCTCCTACTTGTGTGTGTACATTCCAGAATTCATCTGGTAATTTGTAGTTGTCTTCTAGTAGATTATATGTTGAACCTAGTATCGATTTGTTACCTGAAATTGGTAGTCTTGCTATCATGTTGATGTTTGTTACTATTGTGCTTGTATTATTTTCGATTCTTGAAAAATATCTTATTGTACTATTTGAGCTATATATTTTAGGATTTGTTTTACTTGAATTACGTGCTAATGTTCCATCAGTACTTTCTCCCGAAGGTATTATTTCTTCTTGCTTATCTCCTTGTTGATACATTCCTGTACTAACCTCAACATTATTAGAAGAAATAACATCAAAACTATCACTTCCTAAAAATACTGTACTAGGAACATTTGTATCTTTATTAAAATCAAAACTATTATTAACTGGATTTACATAGTTTTCATTATCAGTAATCATATATGCTTTTATACATTGATATCCTGATGCATTTGATTTTATTAACTTTCTATTATGTTTAACTGTTATTGTTACTTCTCCATCAGATGCACTATCATATTCGCCAACACAATTTATTACTAAATAATTTATTCCTTCACTATTTGTAGTAACATACCATCCTGAATCATATGTTTTTCCATCCATATTTTCTGTTTGCTCATATGTATTTGGAATATACACTTTTCCATTTGAACTAGATATAGTTACATCTTTAATATCATATTCAAAATCACTTGGTAATTCTACATATATTTTTGGATTTTTATTTTCTACAGTTTTATTAGCATATTTAATCACTTTACCATTTTTGTACATTTTTAATGTAAATGTTTTTCCATAATATTTTCTTCCTAATTCACTAATTTTTGCATCATAATCATCAGGTAATATTACTTCTAAATAAGATAATGCCTCATTTTCTTCTCCTGTTATAGTACAGTAATCATAAGCTGGAATTGCATCACCATATCCATATGTTGCCACAAAAGTTTTAATTATTCCATCTAAACTGTCAATAACTTTTTGTGAACTATATCCATGTTTTTGTGGGTCTGTATTTGAATATATTCTTCTTATAGGAAATACTTTATCACTATCTGCATGTGAAGTTTCTAAATCAGAGATATGACATACAGTTTTCTCTCCAATATCATCAAAACTAAAACTTTCATCTGCGTATCCATATTGCAATGAATATCCACCTTTTCCTATTGAATATAAAATTGTATCATTACCATTAATATTTTTTAATATTGTTGTATTATCTAAAGCTTCTAATTCACTATTAAGTATATGTTTATCTATATTTGTACCATCAGAATTTTTTGTAAGAATTGCCTCTTTACTAGCATATGTTTCATTTATTTGTGCTATTTCTTCATCTGTTAATGTTATTACTTCTCCTGTAGATACAACAAATATTGAATTATGTCTATGTTCTTCTAAATATTTTATATCATCTTCATTTTTCTTATATACTTTTTCAATTATATTTGAAATATTATCAATACGTTCTAATCTTACTGTTTCTGCCCCTTGTAGAAATGCATCTTCAATAACACAAAAACGTGTTATTCTATCTATATTATCTGCACCTATTTTTGTTGCCAAATCATCAACAGATAATACATAATCTATTGCTACATTAAATTTCTCACTTGTTTTACTATCATCTAATTTTCCAAAATTTAAATAATAATTATTAGCAGCTATTTTTTGTTCACTTATATCACCAGTATTTGTAACATTTTCTTGTATTACTGTTTCATTATTTAGAACTAATTTACAAGAAGCGCTTGATATATTATTAATATTTTTTACATAACATATATCATCTATAAAAGCTCTTTTACTTCCTCCAGTTGCATCTGTATATTCTACATATATAGCTTTTTTACCATCTGCAGTAGATTTACTTAATATTTTAGCTATAATATCTTGTCTATCTTCAGATAATCTACGATCTATTACATCTATAGCAAATTTAGAGTTTAATTCAATTTCTCCATTTTCTACTTCTCTTTTGAAATCTGTTCTAGTTTTATCTTGTAAAGTATGTTGAACATCTACAGAAAATAAGTATTCGAATTTTCCTACTTCAGCATGAATTGCTCTATTAGGTCCTGTATAATTGTATGTTTCCATATCATTAGCAGATTTTCCATTTTTACTATTTATAACAGTATAGCCTTGTGCTTTTCCAGATATATTATAAGTAAATTCTAGAATTCCACCAAACCATTTATCTATAATATTTTCTTTAACTTTATATTTTACAGGAATTTTAAAAGTTTGCTTTATATTATATACTTCATTTTCTTTATATTCATTATTTAAAGTACCATATTGTAATTTTACTTTTATTTTATGTTCTTTATATGTTCTATTACCAAAAGTTTCATCTTCTTTTGTAATTGTTACATTAAATCCAAAATCTTCTAATTCTTTTGTGTCTATAGTAAAGTTTTGGGGATAATCCATAAG
>OGOZ01001605.1_pt1 | contig 12307 bp, 8 predicted proteins | sample 1552801 | NCBI WGS metagenome assembly OGOZ01 (sample SAMEA2580196, study PRJEB22360) | human gut metagenome | biome: human gut; feature: human-associated habitat; material: faeces | place: Denmark | collected 2008/2010
CCTGCCGCAAAATCAGTATTCCCGCTTCACATGAGATTACTCGCTGGCTATGCGCTTTTACTCTTTGTAAACGGTTTGGTTTTAAAACAAGGTATTTTCCTCTTGTTGCAAGACAAAGTTAAAGATAAAAACGTTCAAAAAACCGGTGCGGTTGCGAAAAACTTTATGTTGATGCTCTCAACGGCAATCTTCGTAACTATCGGTATCGTCGTTTTGAACTTCTATCTCGACCCGAACACTCCTTTGGAACAAGGACCGACAATCGTTTCTATGGTTGCGCTCTTTGCTTTGATTTTGTGTTCAATCTGCGGCGGCTATTTCAGAAGCACGATGAACGAAGCAGTTATCCAGTATGATAAATATGAAAACCGTGAAGACTTCAAGAAGGTTCTTCAAGATTATCAACAATGGATTGGCATGTATATTAATAATATAAGTTCCGTTAAACTTAAAAACCTTCGTGATAAACAGTTTATGTTGAAATTGAAGGCGGCAGGCGAAGTCGGCTTGGGTATCTTAACTTCACCGTTCTTGGCTTACGCGGTATCAAACACATTAGGTTTATGTATTCCTGATGCTGCGGGTTGGATTAAACTCGGTGAAGGCGGATTGAGAATTACTCCCGTATTCTTGTTCTTGGCAACTTGTATGATTATTTTCGCATTCTTCACTTTGACGGCAGCATTCGTTGACAGCAAACGTGTTGCAGGTGCGGAAGTCATGAAAAAAGACGGTTTTGGCAACTATATGAACCACGGTGTTGATATGTTCGGCTCTGAAGCAATTAAGAAATTGAAAGCAGACGGCTTCAGATCATTGATGATTGCCCTCTCTGTTATCGCAATTGAATTTACGATGAACGCTTCTTACTTTATGCAAGAAATCGGCGGCGCCGAATGGAGCGGTATTATGATGAGTCTTATTGCCGCATTGGTTCCGACTGCATTGCTTGTTGCGGAAACATTTATGTTGGCTCACACTCAATACGAAATTCATATTTGTGATGAAATTTTCTCAAGACTTGATAAAGAAATTGATGAATAACGAAAGATAAAATATGTTCAGATGTTTAGATTGCTATAAAGAATATGAAGTACACCCCGGCTATTGCGACGAATGCGGTAGTGACCAGTTTGAAGAAGTTCCCGATAACGTAGGTCAAGCAACAATTGTCAACGACGGTCAGTATGATAACGGACAATATAACGACGGTTACACTGACGGTTATGCCGATGAATATGCTGATGACGGTTATTATGATGACGGTCAAAACTATCAGCAAAACGGTGCATACGTTGAAACGGGTTATGCTCAATCATATTCGGATAACGGTGAATACGGTTATCAGGAAGAATATCAGGAAGAATACGTTCCGCCTGTTAAGTTGAAAAAGAAAAAGAAGAAAAAGAAAAAAACGAAAAAACAAACTATGTCTGACAAAATCGGCATTGGTGTTTTCGCTCTTTGTATAGTTCTTTCGATTTGTGCCTTCATCTTTATCGGCGCAGGCAAGGAATATGCCGACAACAGCGGCGCTCAAAAAGACAGAGTTAAAGATTATACAATCCCGACGAGTATCAACGCTATTTGGGATTCTACTCCGCCTAAAGCTGCTCCTTCTGCGGCATCTGTTCATCCTTCAAAAATATTGAATACGAAATTGGATTCAATTGATGAAGAATTGAGAAACTACGTTATGAATATCGCCAGAGAAATGACCGAAGCTTGGGTTAAAGACGGCATTCAAGGGGACGGTATTACGCAGATTGAATTTATCGTAAACAAACAAGGTAAATTGGTCGGAAAGAAAATTTACAAATTTTCAGGTAACAAATCCTTGGATGATTCAATCGGAAGATTAATCAATGATTACACGGATTATCAAACACCTCCGTCATCTTATAACGAAGAAGTTATCATTCTTTCGTTCAAGTCTAACGATGGCGCTTTGACTGCATTTATACCGAAAATGGCAGCGAAATAGTATAACAAATCTTCATTACGAAATGTAAAATGCCGAGAGACCCTCGGCATTTTTGTTTGCGGAAAATATGAGAAAAAATGAGAATGAATAGTACACATTTTGTTGACATGATTAGAATAAATGGTCTAAAATTGAAAGACCGAACGGATGAAATTGGGAAGGAATTTGTCATGACCCCTATGGGGTTCCTTATCAACTAAGGGATTTGTGTAAGGATTTTTGACCATTCACCCTCAACGGAAGATTTGAAAGGATTAAGCATGGAAAAAGTCATTAAACGAGACGGACAACTCGTTGATTTTAACGAAGAGAAGATTACCGACGCGATTGAGCGTGCTGGTGTTGCGACAAAAGAATTTGACAGAAAAGTCGCTAAAAATCTTGCTCAACAAGCTGCTGAAAAAGCATACGAAATTTTGCAATCCAAACAACAACTCTTGAAAACTATGTCTGTTGAAGAAATTCAAGATATCGTTGAAGAAGTTCTTTTGGATTCTTCATATAAAAAGGCTGCAAAGTCATACGTTATTTACAGAGAACAACGTGCAAAAGTCAGAAACTTTATTGAATCTGCAAAAGTTGATATGGTTGATGAATATTTGACGGAAATCGACTTGAACGTAAAAGAAAATGCCAATATGTCATATTCTGTTCAAGGTTTGAACAACTACATCGCGTCAAACATCAGCAAAAACTACTGGTTAAACAAAATTTACGCGGATGATATTTGCGATGCTCACAAAAAAGGAGACATCCACATCCACGATTTGAACATCATCTCGGGCTACTGCGTAGGTTGGGACTTGAAAGACTTGTTGACGGAAGGCTTCAAGGGTGTTGAAGGCAAGGTTGCAAGCGCACCTGCAAAACACTTTAGAACGGCACTCGGTCAAATCGTAAACTTCTTGTACACGATGCAAGGCGAAAGCGCCGGTGCTCAAGCATTTTCAAACTTTGACACTTTGCTTGCACCGTTCATTTACTACGATAAATTGACTTATTCGCAAGTAAAGCAAGCACTTCAAGAGTTCGTTTTTAATATGAACGTGCCGACAAGAGTCGGTTTCCAAACACCTTTCACAAACGTAACAATGGACTTGACCGTTCCGTCTTACTACAAAGACCAAGCGGCAATCGTTGGCGGTGAAATGATGGACAAAACTTACGGCGAATTTTCCGAAGAAATGAACATGATTAATAAAGCGTTCTACGAAATCATGTCAGCAGGCGACAACAGCGGCAGAGTATTTACATTCCCGATTCCGACTTACAACATTACAAAGGATTTCGATTGGGATAACGAAAAACTCGACGGCTTGTGGGAAATGACCGCAAAATACGGTATTCCTTACTTCTCAAACTTCATTAATTCGGATATGAACCCCGAAGACGCTCGTTCAATGTGTTGCAGATTGAGAATTGACAACCGTGAATTGGCATACAGAGGGGGCGGTTTGTTCGGCTCCAATCCTTTGACGGGTTCAATCGGCGTTGTTACAATCAATATGCCGAGATTGGGCTATCTTGCAAAAGACAGAACCGAATTTTTCTCAATGCTCAGAGAAAAAATGGTTCTTGCAAAAGAAAGCCTTGAGGTAAAAAGAAAAGTTATCGAAGGCTTGACCGACAGAGGCTTCTATCCTTACACCAAATACTACCTCAGAGACATCAAAGCAAGATTTGGCGTATATTGGAAGAACCACTTCTCAACAATCGGCTTAATCGGTTTGAACGAAGCATGCTTGAACTTGTTCGGCAAAAACATCGGAACTCCCGAAGGAAAAGAATTTGCCGTTGAAGTTATGGACTTTATGAGAACGACTGTTCGCGCTTTCCAAATTGAAACAGGAAATAACTACAACCTCGAAGCAACGCCCGGTGAAGGTACTTCTTTGAGACTTGCAGGTTTGGATAAGCAAATGTACCCCGATTTGATTTGCGCTAACGATGAAGACGTTAAGAACGGCGCACAACCTTTCTATACAAACTCTTCTCAATTGCCCGTAAATTACACGGATGACATTTTTGAAGTTCTTGACCACCAAGACGACTTGCAAACAAAATATACAGGCGGTACGGTTGTTCACATCTTTGCAGGCGAAAGAATTTATGACAAAGATGTTATGAAAAACCTTGTCAGAAAAATTTGTGAAGGTTACAAAATTCCGTACTTTACATTCTCACCGACATTCAGCACTTGCTCAAGCCACGGCTATCTCTCGGGTGAACACGCAACTTGCCCTCATTGCGGCGAAGAATGCGAAGTATATTCAAGAATCGTCGGCTACATCCGTCCCGTTAAACAATGGAACGCAAGCAAAGCCGAAGAGTTCAAGAAAAGAGTTACTTTCAAAATTAAAGAAGCAGACAAAAAGGAAGGATTTTGCCCGTCATGTTAGTAGGCGGTCTGCAAAAGACTTCGTTATTGGATTATCCTAAAAAGATTGCGGCCATTGTGTTTACACATGGCTGCAATTTTCGTTGTCCGTATTGTCACAACCCCGAACTCGTTGAGGCTTATCACGAAAGTCTCGACGAAAAGTACGTTTTGGACTTTTTGTCAACCAGAAAAGGCAAACTTGACGGAATTGTCGTGACGGGCGGTGAACCATGCATGCAAAAGGATTTACCCGATTTTATGCAGCAGGTTAAAGATATGGGCTTTTGCATAAAACTTGATACGAACGGCTCTCAATATCCAATGCTCGAAACGGTTGTCAACAGAGGGCTTGTTGATTATATTGCTATGGATATAAAAGCGCCTTTGAAAAAATACGAGAGTGTCGTTTGCACGAATGTTAATTTGCAAAATATTGAAAAAAGTATCAAATTAATAATGTCGTCGGGTGTGGACTATGAGTTCAGAACTACTGTTACACAAGAACTTTTGACCTCTGATGATTTCGATGAAATCGGTAAAATGGTTTCGGGCGCAAAGAAATATTTTATCCAAAAATTTGTCGCCTCAAAAGTTTTAAATCAGGAATTTATGGAAGCACATCCTTTTTCCGACGAGGAAATTGAAGTTGCCGAAAATTATTTAAAACAACATGGGGTAGTCGAGGTAAACCACAGATAGTAGTCGATTTGGCTATTTTTAGTTTTCAAGATTGTAGTATCATATAAATCGGAAATCGAGGAAATATGGCAAAAAAACTTTTGATTGTAATTGACGATATTGAGCTTAAATACTTTGAGTTTAACGATTTGGTCACGGACTTTTGGTTCATAAAAGAGTATCTTGAAAGAGGTTACGATGTCGAAGTTGCCGTTAAAGGCGGACTTTTTATAAAAGAAAACAAAGGCTTTGCGCTGACTTATACGGCGTATCTCAAGGATAACAACATTTTTTACGAAAAAGAACAAAAAGAAGAACTCATTAGTAGTTTCGACATTGTTCAATTCCGTCCCGATCCGCCCGTGGATATTGATTATATCAATGCTTGCTATGTTTTTGATTTTGTCGATTGCTCGAAAACAAAAATTATCAACAATCCGCGCGCAATTTTGGATTTTAACGAAAAAATGCACGGAAATTTGTTCCCGAAATATACTCCTATTAACATCATCACGGCGGATAACCGCTTGATAAAAGATTTTGTCAAAGAACATCGTGAAGCAATAATCAAGCCGCTTAACAGATGTTTCGGAAGCGGAATTTATTACCTCAAAGACGGGGATAAAAACTTAAATTCTTTGATTAATCAATCTACAAACGGCGGAAAAACGCTTGTTTGCGTACAAGAATTTCTGGGTCACGGTCAAGGTGGAGATAAGCGCGCTTTTATCGTCGGAAACAAGGTTTACAGAGAATCTTTGAGAAAACTCGCAGGACGGGATGATTTCAGATTTAATACGCATTCCGACGAATTTTTCAGAAAAGAATTTTTGACAGACAAAGAATTTGAAGCGGCAAAAGAAATTTCTAAATACCTTTCACAACGCGGTATCTATCTGGTTGCACTCGATTTGATTGACGAAAAAGTTACGGAAATCAACGTCACAAGTCCTTGCTATTTCTTCAGAGAAATGAACAGACTCCACGGAATAGAGTTCCACAAGTCCGTTATGCACGATATGATTGAAATTACCGAAAAAGAAACTACGGTTGCATAATGAACGACGTTATTGTAAATCAACAAGAATTGACGAACGTCTTTTATTCGGGCTGCAAAGAACAGACCTTTGTCGGGCTTGAGTACGAGAAATTGCCCGTTTACCAAAAAGATTACACCGCGGCAAAATACGAGGATGTCGAAAAAATTATCCTTGCACTCGAAAACGACGACAGAACGGTAGTTTTTGAAGATACAAATCCGATAGGGATGGACTTTGAGCAAGGACATATCTCTCTCGAACCCGGAGCGCAGTTTGAGGTCAGTCTCAATCCTGTGAAAAGCATTCACGAGATGAAATTATTTTTGGATAAATATAATGCCGAAACTGCCGCAATTGCCGAAAAATTCGGAATTTGCTGGCTTGGAACGGGTATTCAGCCTGTCTCTACTTACGAAAAAATTAAAATAATTCCCAAAAAACGTTACGCGCAAATGACGGAATATTTGCCCCGAAAAGCGCGTTTGCCGTTCGTTATGATGCGAGAAACCGCAGGAATACAAGTCGGTATTGACTATCGCGACGAAGAAGATGCTATGAATAAACTCGCGACAGCACTCAGGCTCTCTCCGATTGTGAGCGCAATGTTTGCAAATTCTCCGGTCAGAAACCTCAGACTTTCGGGGGCAAAATCGTTTAGGGCTTATTCTTGGTTAAATACCGATGAGGCGCGCTGCGGTTTGATTTCAGAGAAAATTTTCCACAACGATTTCTCTTTCGACGACTACAAAAAAGTCTTATTCGACGTTCCGATGATATTTATTCAAAAGGGCTCAAAGACAATATCGACAGGCGATATGACGTTTGGAAAATACTACAAGAAAGGCTACGAGGGCTATTTCCCGACAATGGATGATTGGAATACCCATCTCAGCCTGTTTTTCCCTGATGTAAGATTGAAAACTTATCTCGAAATAAGAAATCACGATTCGCAAAAATCGGAACTTATTACTGCCGTTCCCGCTTTTTGGAAAGCGATTTTGTACAACAAAGACGCTCAATGCGCAGTCGATGATATGTTTAAACATACCGAATACAAGGATTTTGAGGAACTCAGATATTTGACACCCGAATACGGGCTTGAAACTCCGTTTAAGAGATATAAACTTCTCGACATAGCCAAAGAACTTATCAATATTGCGATGCAAAGTCTTGAAATGATGAAAACCGATGAGGCGCAATATCTTGAGCCGTTGGCTTATTATGTCAAAAACGGTAAAACCCAAGCGGATATTGTGATTTCAAAACTCAAAGAACTCGACGAAATCACGGTAGAAGATTTGAAAAAATTGAACCTGACCGTAAAATAATAAGGTTAAAAATCAAAAATTTTCAAATTAAACAATTTCCGCGATGTGAATTTGGCTGAAAAATTCTTCCAGTTGAGCCATTGTCAAAATCGAGTTGTGCGAAGAGTTCCAAGGGTTTGAGACCTTGAATACCACATTGCCGTTTTCGTCTTTTGACGGAGAAACTCTGTATGCGTGTCCGCCGTACATACTAAGGCTTCTGTCCATAATGAGTTCGGCTCTGAGCGGGTTTCTGCGACCTTGATTTTTCGTTCCGCCCGAGAAGATGTATTTTTCGTTCGCATCAGGACTCATAAGGATATCCTTGATTTCCTTATCTTCCATCATATACGCTTCGGTATGTTGATAACCGAAATCTTTGAAAACATCTTCCATAAATCCGCCGTCTCCGCGGTAATAATCGCCTGCCGATTGATACGACGTTTGTCTGTATCTGTTCATTTGGTCAAGCGAACGCATTATTACCCCTTCGTTATCGTTTGTTTCGGGTTCACGCTCGGTATTCATTGCGACAACGTATTCGCGTTTCGTTCTTTGTTGGTCTTCGTTGAATTTATCTAAATTTTCCTGATAGTTATTAATTTTTGATTGAATATTTTTCTTTTCTTGCGGATCAGTTTCGGTTGCAAGTTTGCCTTGCAATTCGTTTATCGTATCAGTTTGAATTTTGCGAACTTGTTTTGCAACCATATCTTCCAAAAATTCGCCGTATGCATATTCGACAAGTTTCATACCTGTTGAACCCGTAACAAAGTTACCCTTGTAGGCTTTCGGCATTTTGGCATCTTTTGCGGTATAAACAAAATCGCTCGACGGGAAGTTGATTTTTATGTCATTTCCGTCTTGTTCAAAGCATTGCAAAAAGTGCGGACGCGCGTTCGGGTTGTCCATCATTGAATTTACCGTAGAGACAAAGTAACAGTCTGCTGAGTGAGTTTGCGCGTTTGCAAATCTTTCTGCGGGCGGGAACAATTTGCACATCATCTCTTTGTCCATTTTGAGTTGTTCCGCTTTGCCTTCACGGTTTTTTATAAATACATTTTTTTGACCTTCGACTTCAAAAATATCGCCTGTTTCTGCTTTTTCCAAGCCTGCTTCCGCTGTATCGTAATGCGGAATATATGCGTCTTTCGGGTCAACACCGTTTGCCCTTGCATTGAAAATCATTCTGATATCTTTTTCCATTCCGTCAGACATAAGCCCGTCTTTGCAAACGTGGCGCAATGTCCTTGCGTTAACTGCTTTTTCGTCAACCAAGGTCAAAAGCATAGAAACATTTTCCGCTTGAGCATTTCCCTCTTTTACGGCTTTTTTAAGGTTCGCAATATCGTGTATGCCAAGTTTTCCGGTAACTGCAAACTTATTAATCAATCTGTCTGATTGCTTCGGTGTGTTTATTCCGACCATAGCTTGCCACGTTGCGCCGCTCGGTGAATTCGACTTTGCGGTTTCAACCTGCGGAGTTTCAACTTTGTTATTCTTTTGTGTTTGCTTTCTTATTGCGATATTTGAAGGTCGCAGAGAAGCACCTTGAATTGCGTCCATATTGCCGTGTTTACTTGATTTTGTATCGGCACAATAAGCATGCCGAATATAATTAACACTTATATTATCGGATAAAAATGTTAAAACTTTAGGATATATTGAAAAATTCTGTATAATAAACTTAGGAGATTTGAATTTATGAAAAAATATTTTTTGAATATTATACTGACTTTAACTTTGGTATTGGCTGCGATACCTGTATTTGCAGATACAATTAAATATAAATTTGTACCCGTAAATGACCCTAAGACAAAAATCGAGTTTGCAAGAGCGGCAGTTCCGACGGATTTTTCCGTAACATCCGATGTTACTTGGGAACGCAATGTTGAAAATCCCGCACAGATTGTCGTTACCGCAAAAAACGAGGATGATGATGTAATGTTTTTCTTCTCGTCGGAAAAATCATACGTCGATGTAAATTCTGACAAACAGGCAAAGTTGAATTCGGGCAAAGAAGATATCATTCTGAGAGTATTCAAGAAAAAATTTCAAACTCCCGAAAACTACGTTTTTGAAATCGTAAACACAACAAATCCGAATGCTCAAAACATAAAACTCGTTTCCGAAAAGACTTGCTCTGACGAACTTTCAGACTATTTAATCAGAGAAATGTACGGTAAGATTTCAAAAATCGAATCAAAAGCGAAAACCGACAAGCGTTCGACAAAAATAAGAATTACAAATCCATACATTAAGCCTTATATCGCAACGTATTCTTTCGATATGAACGGTAAAAAATATAAGCAGACTTTTGTCACAATGTTTACCTCTTTAGATTTTGAATATGCGATAAAAAATTCTGACGGTGAATCTGATACGGCAATCAAAAAACTCTGGAAAAACGCAGGCTTCTATACGTTCCGCTCGGTAGAGTCAAAGTATGACAAATATTTTGATGATTTTCTCGTTTTCATTTCGGACTCAATGTTCAACCAAAAAACGCTAGAAGCCTTGGACGGTGTGAAAATGCAAATGATTGCGGAATTAAGTCCCTCATACAGAGACCCTCGCACGGGAAGCCGCTTGCGCAATATGCCGTCTGATTTGTTCAGAAGATATTTTGAAGTCGGATTACCCGACTATTCTTACATCGATTCGATGATTAAGCCGACGCTTTCTCAAGTCAGATGGCTCGTCAACGTCATCGTTCCGCAATCAGAATTTTCCTACCGCAAAATCAATCAAGTTTGGAGACAAAAATTCTACGTTCCGCAAAAATTTGAATACGTTTATATGAACAAAACTGATGGAAGTTGGGTAATTTCAACCGAAAATCAAAACCTCAAAAAAGGCTGGATTACACTCAAACCAAACCATTTGAAATAACTGCGTAAAATTTTATTACCTAATTAACCCTGAAAAAACAACAATTTTTCTGTTACAAAATTTCACGCAAAAATTATTTTCCATACGAACTCATTGAATTTTATCACGGACAATTAAATCCATTTACAAGTCGCCTAAATTTCTGCGTTTTGTTCTTCTTTTTCTTCTTCAGTTTCTTCTGTTTTGGGTTTATGCTGAACTTTAATCTTAACAATTCTCGTACCGTCAAGTTCAATTACCGTCAAAACAAAATCGTCCCATTCGACAGTATCATTGACTTCCGCCATTCTGTCCAAATGTTTCAAGATTACGCCCGCAATCGTTTCAACATCTTCTTCTTCAGGGATTTCCTTCTTGAAGTAATCTGCAAATTCGTCAATACGCATAATGCCGTTTGCAATATACTCATCGTCACTAATCTTGACGATATCAGCCTCTTCATCAGTATCGAATTCGTCTTGAACCTCGCCGACGATTTCTTCCAAAATGTCCTCAAGCGTAATCAAACCGCTCGTTCCGCCAAATTCATCAACGATAATCGCCATTTGAACTTTATTCGTTTTGAAATCACGAACCAATTTATCAAGAGGGACAGTCTCAGGGAAGAATTTCGCCTCACGAAGCATCGCTCTAAGGTTGAACTCCTTCTTATTAATCGTCATTGCATACAAATCTTTAACGTGCAACAATCCGATAATATGATCCAAATCTTCTTCATAAACAGGATAACGAGTGTATTGATTATCTAAAATAGTTTTTTCAAGTTCGTCAAACTCAATATCCACAGGCAATGCAACCATATCAGGTCGAGGACTCATAACCTGTTTTGCATCCTTATCTGAAAATTCGAAAATATTTTGAAGCATATTTTTTTCAGTCTCGTTCAAAATACCTTCGTTATAACTTGCCTCAACAATCATACCGATTTCTTCAGGGGTATGAACAGAATGAGCAGATGCCGCAGGGTGAATGTTAATCAACTTGAGCATATAATTTCCGAAACCGTTAAGCAAGAAAATAAACGGCTTGAAAACCTTAGCAATATGAAGCATCGGTTTTGCAATGAAAATCGCTGTTCTTTCAGGATACTGCAATGCGATTGACTTCGGCATCAATTCACCAATTACAACGTGCATAAACGTAATCAAGGCAAATGCGATACCTGTTGCACAAGAGTGAACCGCAATGGTCTTTTCAACCCCGGGCAAGAACGTGAACAAAGGTTCTAAAATCGAAGCAAGCGTTGATTCTCCAACCCAACCTAAGCCGATACTTGCAATCGTGATACCCAACTGAACCGCTGCAATATATGTATCGAGGTGTTCAATTTCGCTGCAAACCAAACCTGCTGTCTTGTTTCCGTCCTTCGCAAGTTGTGCCATTTTTGTCTGTCTTACATTCACCAATGCAAATTCTGAAGCAACGAAAAATCCATTTGTCAGAAGCAAAAAGGCAATGCCCATTAATTTTAAAATTGTCAGTTCAATGTCCATAGTTATCTCTACTGATTTCAATTATACAATTAAAATCAATAATTTTCAAGTCGCCGAAACCTCATACGTAAAACGACCGCAAGACAAGCATTTCAAAACTTATACATTCGTTACATGGGCTTTTTATCTGATGTCGAATGGCAACAGCCTATCAAACCGATGACTTTTCCCTTTATCGAAATAGGGATTTTTATCATCTTTATGCAGCATTTTTTGCCATCTCGAATGGTACAAAATTCCAAGATGTGTTTCTTATTCTCTTTAAGCACGAATTCGTCTTGTGCCCGTATTAACGATAACTCTTCCTCTCCGATTATGCCCTCGACTCGTTCTTGGTTCACATATTTTTGACCGATAACTTCGTCTTTCGATGAATTACAAAATGCACAAAATTCTCTATTAACATTGACATACCTGTTTCGTGCATCTTTAATCCACACGGCGACAGGAATATCATTGAAAAATTTTCTAAACTTCAACTGTTCTCGTTGCCATTTGTTGAAAAGTAAATATTTTTCCGTAACGTCTGTAAC
>OGOZ01001608.1_pt1 | contig 12299 bp, 8 predicted proteins | sample 1552801 | NCBI WGS metagenome assembly OGOZ01 (sample SAMEA2580196, study PRJEB22360) | human gut metagenome | biome: human gut; feature: human-associated habitat; material: faeces | place: Denmark | collected 2008/2010
CGCTGAATGTGGAGAAAAAGCGGCTGGATCAGGTAATAGCAAACGAGGAGTTCCGCTCCATAATAACCGCCCTTGGTACAGGCATAGGCGAGGATTTCGATATAAGCGGCCTCAAGTACGACAAGATAATAATACTCTCCGATGCAGACCAGGACGGTGCGCACATAAGGGCAATACTGCTGACATTCTTTTTCCGCTATATGAAGGAGCTTATAACCGACGGTCACGTGTATATAGGCCTTCCGCCTCTCTATAAAATACAGAAGGGCAAGGAGATCAGGTACGCATATTCCGACGGGGAGCTTGCAAAGATGACGAGAGCCATCGGCAAGGGCTACACCCTCCAGCGCTACAAGGGGCTTGGAGAGATGAACCCGGAGCAGCTGTGGGAGACGACCATGAATCCGGAGCACCGTTCGCTGGTCCGGGTAGAGCTTGAGGACGCGGCGGACGTGGACCATATAGTGACGCTGCTCATGGGGGATAAAGTCGGCCCCAGACGCGAGTACATCAGCGAGTTCGCCAACTTCAACAAGACGGATACCTTTGAGGAAAAGATGACGGCACATCCTGCCGCCGAAAGGTAACAGCGTATGGCAAAAAGAGATGATAACCAGATATCCTTCGAGGGGCAGACCATAATCACGAAGGGCATGGAGGCGGTTATGCACGACTCCATGATTCCCTATGCGGAATATGTAATAATGGAGCGGGCGCTGCCGCGGATAGAGGACGGCCTGAAGCCCGTTCAGCGCCGCATACTTTATACCATGCTGGAGCTGGGGCTGACTCCGGACAAGCCACACCGCAAGAGCGCGCGTATCGTGGGCGACTGCCTCGGTAAATATCACCCCCATGGCGATACGTCGGTATACGATGCCATGGTGCGTATGGCTCAGGAATTCAATATGCAGATGCCCATGGTGGACGGACACGGCAATTTCGGCAGCATAGACGGCGACTCTGCGGCGGCAATGCGATATACCGAGGCCAGGATGACCCCCGTAGCCATGGAGATGCTGCGGGATCTGGAGAAAGATACGGTAAAGTTCAGCCTGAACTTTGACGATACGTTAAAGGAGCCCGACTTGCTGCCCGGCCGCTTTCCGAATCTGCTGGTAAACGGCTCCTCAGGCATAGCCGTAGGTCTGGCGACCAACATACCGCCCCACAATATGGGCGAAGCCATAGACGCAGCCGTAATGTATATGGATGATCCGGAAGTATCCCTGGACGAGCTGATGAAGGTAATGCCCTGTCCGGATTTTCCGACAGGGGGTTATATACTGGAATCCGACGAAATACGGAATGCTTACGAAACGGGCAGGGGAAAGATAACCGTTCGTGCCAAGGCCGAAATAGAGGAGCAGAAGAACGGCAAGAAGCTCATTGTCGTGACCGAGATGCCATATCAGGTGAACAAGGCAAAGGCGCTTGAGGATATATTGCACATAAGCGAGGAAAAAAAGGCGCTGTTTGCCGGCATAGGCGAGATACGGGACGAGTCCGACCGCATGGGCATGCGGGCGGTGATAGAGGTAAAGAAGGATGCTGACGCGGAAAAGATACTGCAATACCTTTATAAATACTCCGACCTTCAGGTAACCTTCGGCGTTAACATGGTGGCCATAGCCGACGGCAAGCCCCAGACGCTGGGCCTGAAGGAGATACTGCGCCATTACATACGGCATCAGGAAAATGTAGTCACCCGCCGCACGAAATTTGACCTTGACGCAGCTGAGCGCCGGGAGCACATACTGGAAGGCCTTATGGTGGCCATTGCCAATATAGACGAGGTGATAGCTCTCATAAGGGCCGCAAAGTCGCCAAAGGAGGCCAAGGAAGGCCTTATGAAGCGCTTTGAGCTTACCGATATACAGGCTCAGGCCATACTTGATCTGAGGCTCCAAAGGCTGACCAACCTGGAAAGACTGGCCATAGAAAAGGAATACAGGGAGGTAGGCAGGCTAATAAAGGAATACAAGGGCATACTTTCATCCGAGGAAAAGCTCAGGGCGGTCATACGCTGCGAGATGCTGGCCATAAAAGAAAAATATGCCGTACCACGCCGTACAAGGCTGATACAGGGCGAGGAGGAGATAGTCGTGTCCCGTGAGGACATGATAGTGGTGGATGACGCCATAGTGGCGCTGCTTGAGGGCGGCAAGATACGCCGCCTGCCCAAGCGCAATTTTACAGCCGAGTCCATCGCCTCCGAAAAGCCGGTATTTATAATGGAGACCCAGACGGACAGGCGGCTGAGGTTCTTTACCAGCCACGGCAACTGCCTGATAATCGGCGTGGACGAACTGCCGGAAGTAAGGCTTACCGCCAAGGCTACAAACCTCAATTCGCTGGTACAGCTCGAAAAGGGCGAGGAGATAGTAGCCTGCTTCGATGAGGTAAAGGATGACACGCTTGTGTTCTTTACAGCCCTCGGCAACGCAAAACGTACAGAGGGAAAGGAATTTGACCTCCGCACAAAAAAGACGGCTGCCATAGCCCTCAAGGACGACGACAGGGTTATAGCCGTAGAAAAACAGGACGAGACCGCAGGCACCGTTATCATGGTAAGCAAGGGCGGAATGAGCATACGCTTCGCGACAGATACCGTTCCCGTAATGGGCAAGGGCGCGGGCGGAGTGAAGTGCATGAAGCTGGACGAGGGGGACAGGGTTATATTCGCCGCGCAGATAGCTGACGAGGGCGAGATACTTACCATATCCGACAGGGGCTACGCAAAGCGCAGCCTGGTCTTCGATTACGAGATACAGGGCAGGAACGGCAAGGGCCTGAAGACCTTCGACTTCAAGAAGAACGGCTCAAACGGCACTGCCATCGCTGCGGCGCTTTACGTAAAGGAGCCCTATGATATAGTCATACGCCAGTTCCACGGCGAGGAGACGGTAGTGAACACCGAGACGGTATTCATTGAGCCGCGTACAGGCAAGGGTATGCTTACAGTCATGGCGCTGCTGGACGATATAGTTATTGGCGCAAGGAAAATTAAATCATAAAACCCGGTGGATACCGAATACTTATATACGAACACACATCAAATAAGTGTCAGGAGTAAGTATGAGAGTATCCAATGATGAAAACGCGGTATTTGTAAGCGGTACGCTTGGCGGCGCACCGGAGCTCAGCCACAGCCTTTACGGAGAGGATTTTTACAGCGCGGAGCTGCTTGTGCCGCGGCTCAGCGGCACCATGGATCACGTCCCGCTGACAATACCGGGCCGCAATCTTGCCTTCATGCCGGACGAGGGCGACAGGCTTTCTGTATGGGGACAGCTGAGGACATATAACAGGCATACGGAGCAGGGTACCCATCTTTGCGTTACGGTGTTCGCCAAGGGTATAGAACCTCTGGGCGAGGAGGAGATGCCTCAAAACGAGGTGTCGCTTTCAGGATATCTTTGCAAGCCTGCGGTGTTCAGGACTACGCCCTTCCTGCGGGAGATAGGCGACATGCTCATAGCCTGCAACCGCTCCTTCAATAAATCTGACTATCTGCCCTGTATAGCATGGGGCAGGAACGCCCGCACCGTGAGCGAGCTGCCTGTGGGCAGCAGGCTGTATATTCAGGGCAGGATACAGAGCAGGCGGTACCAGAAGCAGCTCAGTGACGGCACAGTACAGGACAGGACGGCCCATGAGGTATCCTGCTCATCCATTGAACTGCTTTAAGCCGTTTAAAATTTACAGGAGATAACTTATTTTACTATGGCAATGGACGGACTTAATCTCGCCGCATCCGTGGCAGAGTGCAGGCGCATAGTTGGCGGCAGGATAGACAAGATACAGCAGCCCGAAAAGGACGAGCTTGCGGTCAACCTGCGCTGCGGCGGCGAAAACCTCAGGCTGCTCATCAGCGCATCGCCGGAGCATTGCAGAATGCAGCTCACGAATGTGAAAAAGGAAAACCCCATAGACGCGCCGGCATTTTGTATGCTGCTGAGGAAGCGCCTCGCAGGTGGGCGCATAGTGTATGTAGAGCAGCCAAACCTTGACAGGATAGTGAACATAGGCATCGAGGCACAGAACGACTTGGGAGATACCGTTACCTTCGTGCTCTGTGCCGAGGTAATGGGCAAATACTCCAATATAATTCTCATAAACGAGCAGGGCATAGTCGTTGATGCAATAAAGCGTATCGGCATAGGAATGTCAAATGTGCGTACAGTTCTGCCGGGGCAGAAGTACGAAATGCCGCCGGCACAGGATAAGGCCGACCCGACGAAGGCCTCTGCCGAAGACTTTGAGACAGTCATAGCAGAGGCAGAGGGTATCAGGATAGACAAAGCGCTTTCAAACGCGTTTTTCGGCCTTTCGCCCAAAATGGCGGCAAAGCTTTGCGAGAATGCCACGGATAAGCGCGGCTGCGGCGAGCTGAGCCCGGGGGAGCGCAGGGAGCTTGCGGAATACCTGCACAGCTTTTACTGCCGCCTTTCGCAAGGCGATGTCACGCCCTGCGTTACGCTTAATGACGTTGGCGAACCTGAGGGAGTGCTGCCGTTTGTACCAAAGGAGGGAGAATACAGACCGGCGCCGACTATGAGCGAGGCGCTGGACCGCTTTTATGCTGAAACCGATAACCTCCAGCGCATGCACCGCCACGGCGCCGGTATAAGGAAGATACTGCAAAACAATATAGAGCGCTGCAACAAGAAGATAGCTTTGTATGACGACGCCATAGCTTCGGAGGGCGATATTGAAAAGCTTAAATTGTTCGGCGAGCTGCTCATAGCGAACGCCTACAGGATAATCTCAGGCTCCTCGGAGGCCGTAGTGCAGAACTACTACACAGACCCGCCGGAAAACGTAAGAATACCTCTGGACGCAAGGTATTCAATAAACGACAACGCGCAAAAGTATTATAAAAAATACCAGAAGGCCAAGGCAGCCCGGGATATGGCGGCGCAGCAGCGGGAAAGGGCGCTGGAGGAGCTGAACTATCTGGAGGGACAGCTTTACAATCTGGACAAGTGTACTGGTGACAGCGAACTTAAGGAGCTTTCCGACGAGCTGATGAACGAGGGGTACATAAAGAGACCCAAGGACGGCAGGAAGGGCCAGAAGCTGCCGCCTTCAAAGCCCATGTGCTTTGTATCGTCGGACGGCATAGAGATATACGTGGGCAAGAACAACAGGCAGAACGATGCACTTACACTTAAGTTCGCGGGGCCAAAGGACACATGGCTGCATACAAAGGATATACCCGGCTCACACGTGATAATACGGGCAGAAAATCCGCCCAGGAGCACGCTGTATCAGGGAGCCCTGCTGGCGGCCTACTACAGCAGGGGCAGGGGCAGCGAAAACGTGCCTGTAGACTATACCGAGCGGCGGTTCGTAAGGAAACCCTCCGGCGCAAAGCCCGGTATGGTGATATACACCACAAACAAAACGGCCTATGTTACCCCGGACCCAATTGAGGTCAAGGCCATAAAACAGAAGCAATAGCGGCAAAAAGCGGCGTTCAGCCGCTTTTTTCGTTATTTTATGCGCCGGTGACGAATAGCTTATTTATGACTAATAAGCGGAGGGCATGATAATGAAACGATTATTTATATTGATTCTGGCGCTGCTTACGGCGCTTATGATGGCGTCCTGCAAAAAGGCGGAGGAACCCGCCGAACCCGAGGCCGATACGGACAGCGGCTACCGGCGAACCACTCTGTACTACGCCACGGAGGACGGATTCATAGTGCCTGTTATGAAGAGCATACCCTGGGAGGAGGGAATAGGCAGGGCGGCGCTGAGCTACCTCGTATCTGGCATCGACAACGATAAAAGCGCCGCCATGATGGGCTTGAAGACGGTAATACCCGAGGGAACGGAATGCACTCTACGCATAGGCGAAGGAGGCAGCGCCCGGGTAGACCTGACTGACATCAGTCAACAGACTGAGGAGCAGGAGCAGGCCATGGTGGTTGCAATAGTGAACACGCTGACTGAGTTCCCCTCCATAAACAACGTCAGCATAACCATCGACGGCAAGGAGAAAAAGACCCTCTCCAATGGCACTGACATATCCAAACCCATGGAGAGCTTTGCGTTGAATATTGAGGACGGGGAGGTGCCGGTTTCAGGCGAAGCCCACGCCCTTACGCTGTACTTCCCTAATTCGGCTGCCAGCCTGAATATTCCCGTTACGCGGTATACGGACACTGCGCCTTCATTTTCCGGGGCTGTGCAGGAGGAGATAGCCGGGCCTAAGGATGAGGGGCTTATAAACTGCTTCCCGGCGGGAACAGAGCTCATAAGCGCATACATAAAGGACGGAATAGCCTGCGTTGACCTGACGAAGGACTTCGAGAAAGTCGCTGATACCGAGGGTATGCTGGATGCGGCAAGGGACTGCCTGTATCTCTGCGCCAATCAGTTCGATCAGGTATATGGCGTTGACATAACTGTGGAAGGAAAGGAGTACAGTATGCATACCTCCGCCGTGTCTGTACCCGTATACGTGAACGAGTGGCGATAAATATGGAAATGCCGCGGGCGCTGTGGTAAAATAGCCGTATTGAATTTTGCCGTACAAAGGAGAAATATATATGAAGCTTATAATCGCCTCCAACAACGCCCATAAGGTATCCGAAATAAAGGCCATTTTAGGCTGCTTTTATGACGAGATACTCTCCCTCAGGGAAGCGGGCATAGATATGGACGTGGTTGAGGACGCGAACACCTTTGAGGGCAATGCTCTCAAGAAGGCCAGAGAGGTGTTTGCCGTTGCCGATGCGGATGCAGTACTGTCGGATGACAGCGGCCTGATGGTTGACGCCCTGGGCGGCGCTCCCGGCGTTTACAGCGCGCGCTACGCAGGCGAGGGCCACGATGACGCCGCCAACAATGCGAAGCTCCTCGACGCACTCAAGGACGTACCCGGCGAAAAACGCACCGCGCAGTTCCGCACCTCTGTTGCGCTCATACGCAGGGGAATGCCTGCCGTCACCGCCGATGGCAGCGTGGAGGGGGTCATACTCCACTCCCCACAAGGCGAAAACGGCTTCGGCTACGATCCGCTGTTCGTGCCGGACGACCAGCCGCAACGTGCGATCGATGCCGGCGTGAAGCTCACGTCCGCCGAGATGGAGCCCGCCGAGAAGAACGCGATCTCCCACCGCGGCAAAGCGCTACGCGCGCTGGTAGGCGCGATCGAATCGCTGGTCAAATAGTCTTACTTGCAACGGCATATGGCGATGCGGAGGACGTGACATGGACTCCGCATGCTGTTCCGGTGCGCGGCGGACACGATTCGCGCGATTCGTATAATCCGCGGAATCGGCAATGATCGGCAGAAATCGGCAATGACATGGATGGAGAATTGATGGATACGCGTTCGTTCACTCTGGAAACCCTCACGGAAGAGGAATTCGACGATTTCTCCGGCAAACATCCGGACGGCAACTTCCAGCAGACCTCGGCGGCCGGCCGGTTGCGCGCCGAACAGGGCGTGCAGGTCGAATATCTCGGCGTGCGCGAGAACGGCGGGCTGGTCGCCGCCGCGCTGCTGGAGACACATCGCAGCAGGGTGTCCACGTTCTGCACGGTCCATGACGGGCCGTTGTGCGATTTCGACGATGCCGAGCTGACCGCGTTTTTCATCGGACAGCTGAAGCGACGTGCCAAGAGGAACAAGGCGGCGCAGCTTGAGATCACACCGGAAAAGCCGTACCGTCTGCGCGACAGCGAAGGCAAACCGATTCCCGACGAACAGGGAGGGGCGCCCGACGACGCCATCGTGAAGAACCTCACCGTGTGCGGTTTTGAGCACGGCGGGTTCACCATCGGATACACCGCGGTTCCGCGCTGGCGCTACGTCAAGGATCTGGACGGCATCGCCGACGAGCGCGCGCTGCTCAAGTCGTATGACAAGCGCACGCAGTGGAGCGTGAAGCGCGCCGCGTCCATGGGCGTGCACGTGCGCGAGCTGGACGACAGCGAACTGAAGGTCTTCGCCGACATCGAACAGGCCACGGCCGAACGGCGCAGTTTCGAATATCGCGGCGAGGAATACTTCCACCGCTTCAAGAAGGCATATGGCAGCAGCGCCCATTTCATGGTGGCGGAAATCCATATCGCCGAATACAAGGCGGACATGGAGGCGAAGGTCGACGCGCTGAAAGCGAAGGTCGACACATTGAAGACGAAGATTGCCGAACGCGAGACCACCAGGCTGACCAGGCAGCTGGGCGAGGAAAGCCGCAACCTCGCCGCCGCCGAGAAGCGTCTTGCCGAAGCTGGGGCTCTGGCCCGCAAGGGCGACGTCCTGCCCGCCGCAGCCTCGTTGTTCGTGGAACATCCCCGTGAAACCATCTACCTGTTCTCCGGCAGCGTCGAGGAATACAAGCCGTTCTACGCATCCGCGCTGATCCAGCATTACGCGATGCTGCACCTGTGCCTGGAGCGTGGCGTGAACCGCTACAACTTCTACGGCATCGACGGTGTTTTCGACGATCCCGATGACGAGGGACGTGGCGTGCTGGAGTTCAAGCAGGGCTTCAATGGGTATGTGGAGGAGCTGCCGGGCGAGTTCGTGCTGCCCGTGCGCCCGGTGGTCTACCGCGTCAAGACGGCCCTGCGCCATCTGCTCCGGCACTGAGTTCTTTCGCACACTTCCTGAGGCGCTGATGCGGCCGTCGCGCGGCGGCCGACGTGCTCGATTTGTGCTCGTCCGGTTTTTCCGCTATGCTTGTTGTCTTGTGCGCAGGCGGCATATGCTTGCCGGGCAGCACGCCACTTTAGCTCAGTCGGTAGAGCGGCTCACTCGTAATGAGCAGGTCGACAGTTCGATTCTGTCAAGTGGCTCCATCGCCCTAGATGCGTCAGGCATCTAGGGTTTTGCATATCGGCTGGGATTGTGGTTCCGGTCGGGGCTATGGCTCCGCCATGCGGTGTGCACGATGACGAATAGCGCGCGAGTGGCGGAATTGGTAGACGCGCAGGATTTAGGTTCCTGTGTCTTTGACGTGTGGGTTCAAGTCCCATCTCGCGCACATGTCCACGCTTATTCAGCCGATTGCGCTGTTGGCCATCATCCTCACCGGTTATCTGTTCAAACGTGCCGGCAAATTCAAAAACCGCGACTATCGGATTCTGCAGGTAGCGCTGTTCGACCTGGTCCTTCCCTGCGCGATCATCTACTCGTTCGCCACGAATCCCCACGATTCCAGCATGTTGTGGATCTCCGTCTTCGGCTTTGTGGTGGCATTCATCCCTCCCGTGCTCATCTTCCTCATCACGCGGCACAAGCCGGTGCAGGAACGTGCGTTCACCATGCTCAACGGCTCCGGCTTCAACATCGGATGCTTCTGCTTTCCCGTGGTGCAGGCGTTCCTCGGCACCGCCGCCATCGTTCCGGCGGCCATGTTCGACATCGGCAATTGCGTGATGGTGGCAGCCGGCACGAACGTCATGACGCAGACCCTACTGCACATCCAGCCAGGCAAGACGCTGGGCGAGCAGTACCAGGGGAACGCTCCGGTGCTGCCGTACGTGAAACCCAAGGACAAGGACGCCCGCAGGCTCGCCCGCCACGCGCTGCTGCGCAATGTGGCGAAGGGATTCTTCGGTTCGGTGCCGTTCGACACCTACCTGGTCATGATCGTGCTGATGCTCGCCGACGTGAAAATCCCCGGCGCGGTGGCCACGTTCGTCGCCCCGCTTGCCAACGCCAACTCGTTCATCGCCATGCTGATGGTCGGCATGCTCATGGATCTGCCTGCGGGTCGCGACGATGTGATGAAGCTGCTGAAGATCATCGGCCTGCGATTGCCGTTCGGCTTGATATTCGCGCTGTGCGCCTGGCTTGTGCTGCCGTTCGGCGCCGACGTGCGCGAGGCGGTGGTGATGTGCTGCCTCGCGCCGATCGCCGTGTTCTCCACGCTGTTCACCGACGAAGTGCTCGGCAACGCGAAGCTTGCCGGCTTCTCGCTGTCCGTTTCCGCGATCATCGGCCTGATCATGATGACCGCCGTGCATTTCCTTATCGCGGCGATAGCCTGAAAACGGTATGCCAATGAAGCCAATGGAAGAACGTATGACCCAACCTGAGGAACGGATGCCGCGGAAAGAACGGACGTCAGCGCGGATCCGTTCGAAATCGCCCCGTATCTTCGCCGTCGAAATGCTGCGATTGCTGGCCATCGTCGGCATCGCCATCTTCCACACGTTCCTGCCCGCCTTCGAAAGCGTGCTGGGGTACGGGCCGTGGCCGACCGTCCCGAATGTGCCGATCAGCGCGGTGACGGGCACATTGTGGGCCGTCTGGCTGGTGATGATGATCAAATTCGTGGGCGCGTGGGGCAACCACATTTTCTTCATGATCTCCGGCTATTTTCTGATTCCCCGTATGATGCGCGACTCGCTCGAGCCCGGCTATTGGCGTAAGCAGGCCGTTTCGACGGCCCGTAGGGTGGCGCAGGTCCTGGCTACGGTGGCTTTTTATACGCTGATCATGCTGGCGGTCGACCGTTTCGTGGCGCCCGTCGCCTCGGCCGGATGGAAGGAATGGTTCCTTCTCGGCCTCGAATTCATCTGGATCTACACGCTCGTGGTGGCGCTCGCCCCGGCCGCCGCCTGGCTGCTGGCCCGCGTCGCGCGGTGGAACGCCACCGTGCTGGTTGCGTTGGCCGCCGTTGCGATGATGCTGGTCTACGCGCTCAACGCTTACGTGGCGTTCACCTCCACCGGCTCGTTCGCCCTGCTCGACTGGCGCAAATGGATGGGCGTGTTGAGCTACGCGGTTTCGTTCATGCTGGCCGGATTGGTCGGTCATGCGATTCGACGCGCGCGTGGAGTCGTCGCCGGCGATGGCCGTGAAGGCGTCGGCTATGGTCGCGAAGCCGGTCGTGAAAAATCCGGCAGGCCGTTATGGATGCGCGCAGGCGTCTGGGCGTGGACGCTCGCCGCGGTGCTCGCAGTGCTGTCCGCGGTCGTCGCATGGGCCGTGGCCAAGGGCGATTATCCGCTGATGTACCGCCTCTCGTTCAAGTCGACGTCCGCTTTTTCCTTCGTGCTGGCCGTCTGCTCGCTGATGATCGCCGTCACGCGCGGACGGAGCGACGACGTGCGTGACGACGGCGTGCGTGACGCGACGACCGCGCTGCCGGCGGCCGCTCCATCGCACTTCCATAACGCGGTGCAGGCGCTCGCTTCCGGCATTCTCGGCTTCTACGTGGTGCAGTCGCTTGCCGGCGGGCTGTGGAAGCCATTGTGCGAACGGGCGATGGCGCCGGCGCTCGCCAACGCGGCCTTGGTCGGCGGGCAGGCCGCGCGCTTCGGCTGGCTGATCGTCTGGTTTGCGATCGGCATCGCGTTTTCCGTTGCGTTCGTGGCTGTGGTCTGCGTATGCGATCGTTGCATACGGCAGCCGTTATTACGCGTACTGAAGCTTTCCCGCTGAACGCTGCATACGATTTCAGTAATCGCCCTTTCTTGGGTATGTCGTCGTCGAAAAGTAGTCGGAACCGCGGTATATCGCGCTTTGGAATGAATGCGTTAACTCGGGAAACGTTTTTGTGTTGTTCTGTCGGCTTTTGTGAGTATCTTGTGAGGTGAAGAGAACGGTTCGCGACGTTGGAAATCGAATGTGATTCCGCCGCCGCGTCCCGCTTCATAGTGATGATGAAAGGACCTAACCAACATGGCCATCAATCCTCCCGTTGACGCCACCAAGACCCCGGAGTGGGCCGCGCTGCAGAAGCACTACGACGAGCTGCAGTCCGAGGGCATCAGCCTCAAGCAGTGGTTCGCCGATGACGCCGAGCGCGTCGAGAAGCTGAGCTTCGACGCTGGCGACCTGCACTTCGATCTGTCCAAGAACCTGATCAAGCCGGAGACCCTGCAGCTGTTCGCTGATCTGGCCAAGGCCGTCAAGCTCGACGAGCGTACCAAGGCCATGTACACCGGCGTGCACATCAACAACACCGAGGACCGCGCCGTGCTGCACACCGCGCTGCGTCGTCCGGTTGAGGACGAGGGCAAGTACATCGTCGACGGCCAGGACACCGTCAAGGACGTGCGTGAGGTGCTCGACCGCATCTACGCATTCGCCGACAAGGTCCGCTCCGGCGAGTGGACCGGCGTGACCGGCAAGAAGATCGAGACCGTGGTCAACATCGGCATCGGTGGTTCCGACTTGGGTCCCGTCATGGTGTACGAGGCTCTGAAGCCGTACGCGGACGCCGGCATCTCCGCCCGCTACATCTCCAACATCGATCCGAACGACCTGGCTGAGAAGACCAAGGGCCTCGATCCGGAGACCACCCTGTTCATCATCGTTTCCAAGA
>OGOZ01001609.1_pt1 | contig 12290 bp, 10 predicted proteins | sample 1552801 | NCBI WGS metagenome assembly OGOZ01 (sample SAMEA2580196, study PRJEB22360) | human gut metagenome | biome: human gut; feature: human-associated habitat; material: faeces | place: Denmark | collected 2008/2010
CTTTTTACTATTTTTTTTGAACGTCTTTTTAAATTGCTAGAATTAGAATATCCTCTACTTGAAGGTGTATTAGCAGGAATTGGAGGAACGAATGCATTTTCTGTCTCACCTTGTGCACATGAATTAAGATCACCGATTAATGCAAGTTGATCCGACAATGTAGCAAGAAACGTAAACGAATCTTTGGAAGTCACTACCAAACGTCATTATCCTGTGTACGTAACCTACGTGGCAGATGGAAGGCAGATTGACAAACAAACTATTAGATATCAATCTACTTCCAAGGCACCAAGCAACCCGACAAAAACAGGATATTCTTTTGTAGGCTGGTATACAAACTCATCGTTTACCACGAAGTTTGATTTTACTAAAGCAATTTGTGAAGATGTGACAATCTATGGCAAATTTGAAATCAACAAGTATTCCGTCGACTACAATCTAAACCAAGGAAAGTTTTCTTCAGGCGTGGAAAATACATATACGATTAACGACTGTGGCAATGTGTTGCCTACGCCAACGCGTAGCGGGTATTTATTTGAAGGATGGCGGGATTGGTCGGGACAATTTGTAGACAATTTCCCTCAATTTGCAAATATAAGGAGCTTGAAATTATATGCAAGTTGGGTAAGTGGAACGGAAGGCATACTACTTAAAAACGGAAAGGTTGTGTCGTACAATGGAACGGCAAGTGATGTTACTATTCCGTCAAGTTATCGAAACGTGCCTACGACTGCTATTGGCGAATCTGCGTTTAGGAACAATACAACAATTAAAAAGATAACAGTTCCGGATAGTGTCACGTCAATAAGCAGCGGTGTGTTCTCAGGTTGTGGTAGTTTGATCGAAATAACTCTTCCTTTTATTGGCGATTCTGCAAAAACATCTTCGGATACGTATCAATATCCGTTGGGTTACATTTTTGGCACAAGAAGTTATGCGGGAGGAGTCGCTACTGAACAACGTTACTATGGTTACTCATCATCCTCAAGTACCAAGGACACATACTATATTCCGTCTTCTCTCAAATCTGTAACGATAAAGGGCGGAAATATACTATATGGAGCGTTCTACAATTGCAGCGGATTGACAAGCGTTACAATTCCGGACCGTGTCACAAGCATCGGCTCGTCTGCGTTCTACAATTGCAGCGGATTGACAAGTGTTACAATTCCGGACCGTGTCACAAGCATCGGCTCGAAAGCGTTCTACAATTGCGCCGGCTTGACAAGCGTTACAATTGGCAATGGCGTCACAAGCATTGGTAATTATGCGTTCCAAGGTTGCAGCGGTTTGACAAGCATCACAATCGGTAAAAACGTTACGACCATAGACAACAGTACGTTTGAAGGTTGTAGCGCTTTGAGGGAAATTCATTACAACGGAGATTTGACGGGCTGGTGCAATATTAACGGTATCGACAACTTAATGAAGTGTAGCAGTTCAACCAAGTCATTGTATATAGACGGAGCAAAGATTGAGGGCAATCTGGTGATTCCAGACGGCGTCACAAGCATTGGCAATTATGCGTTCTACAATTGCAGTAAATTGACATACATCACGATTCCCGATAGGGCCACAAGTATTGGTAATGGGGTGTTCTCGGGTTGCAGCGGATTGACAAGCATCACAATTCCTGACAGCGTCACAAGCATTGGCGACTATGCGTTCGACAATTGCTCGGGATTGACTAGCATCACGATAAGCGATAATGTTTCATCGATTGGCGATTCTGCCTTCTATGGTTGCAATGGACTGACAACCGTGTGCTGGAATGCAACTAACTGTACTAAAGCTGGATCTAACTCATCGCCTATATTTAGCAACTGTACAAGATTAAAAACGGTCGTTGTAGGAGAAAACGTACAAACTATACCCTCTTATGCGTTCTCGGATTGCAGCGGATTAACAGAAATTCATTACAATGGTGATTTAAATAGTTGGTGCAGTATAAGTGGTCTTGACAACTTGATGCAGTACGGTAAATCCACCAAATCATTGTATATAGATGGAACAAAGATAGAAGGTGTTCTGGTGATTCCTGATAGTGTCACAAACATTGGCTCCTATGCGTTCTATTGTTGCCGCGGCTTGACAAGCGTCACAATCGGCAACGGTGTCACGAGCATTGGCGAGTATGCGTTTTGTGGTTGCACAGGCTTGACAAGCGTCACAATTCCCGACAGTGTCACAAGCATTGGCAATAGAGCGTTCGAAGATTGCACCGATTTGACGAGCGTCACAATCGGAAACAGTGTCACAAGCATTGGCAACGATGCGTTCTGGTATTGCCGCGGCTTGACAAGCGTAAGTTGGAATGCCGAAAACTGCACACTGGTAGGCGCGCCTTCGATATTCAGAGAATGTACCAACTTGACAACCGTAACTATAGGGGACAATGTAAAAACAATTCCGTCGTACGCATTCAATGGTTGCAGCAGCTTGACAAGCATCACAATTCCCGACAGTGTCACAAGCATTGGTGACGATGCGTTCGATGGTTGCAGCGGCTTGACAAGTGTTACAATTGGCAAGGGCGTCACAAGCATTGGCGGCGGTGCGTTTTCACGTTGCAGCGGTTTGACAAACATCAAAGTTGCTGTAGGTAATACTAAATACCACAGCCAAGGGAATTGTATTATCAAAACCGCAAGCAAAACATTGATTTTGGGTTGCAAAAACAGTGTGATACCTGCAGACGGAAGTGTCACGTCGATAGGCTCTTCTGCGTTTTCAGTTTGCAGCGGCTTGACAAGCGTCACAATCCCCGATGGTGTCACAAAAATTGGCTCTTCTGCGTTTTCAGGTTGCAGCGGCTTGACAAACATAACAATTCCGGAAAGTGTGACGTCGATAGGCTGGGGTGCGTTCTTTGGTTGCACCGGCTTGACAAGCGTTACAATCAGCAACGGTGTCACAAGTATTGGCGCCTGGGCGTTCGAAAATTGCACCGATTTGACAAGAATAGATTTTAACGGAACAAAAGCACAGTGGAACGCTATTGAAAAGGGCAATGATTGGAGTCACAATACAGGTAGTTTTACCATTTATTGCACGGATGGTACAATTTAGTAGTTTTTTAAGATGGCTCAGGGGCAATTAGTTACCCCCCCCCACCACGAGCCGAGGAAACATGGTTTACTTTTACATCAGCCGTCCGAGATATTTCGGACGGCTGGTTTTGTTTTTTTTGAGTTATTTTGAAAAACACCTACCCCAAAATCCCGCAGGACTGCAGAAGCAGTTTATGTAACGAAATTTCGTAATCGTAGTCGTAAATCGGTGACATTTTGCCGCAAAGACGGTCGTAAAATTCCTCGGGGAAGGCGTCGTAGCGGTCGTAATTTGTCGGCAGTTCCAACGTTGTCGCGTCTGCCAATTTGTCGTAGGCGTCCTCTTGTCCGTTTTGCAGTGCAAGCCACTTTGTCGTGGGACGTTCGAAGGGTGAAATGCACACCGTGCCCTTTTCGCCTACCACGGTCAGTTCACGGCGAAAGTGTCCGCCCGTTTCTATCGCCGACGTCCTTATCACGCTTACGCCGCTGTCGTAGTAAAACAGTGCAGTAGCGTTGTCGATTCCGTTAAAGCCCTCTGCGCCCGAGCGAAACAAAATCGGCTCGACCTTTTTCGGTTCGCCCATCAGTCGCAAAACGAAGTCGATGATATGTCCGCCGAAAATGTACATCGTACCGCCCTTAAACGTTTCCAGATACTGCAGGTATTCGCGGCTTCTCGGCGCAGACATTGCCGTTTCCACGTACAAAATTTTACCCAGTGCGCCGCTTTCGGCAATCTCGAACACCTTTTTTACGGCAGGATTGGTGCGGTACAGGTACCCGAGGTGCACGACAAGTCCCTTTTTCTGCGCGTCGCGAAGAATGCCTTCGTATTCGGCAAAGTCCTCGCCTGCAGGCTTGTCAAGGTGAATATGCTTGCCGCGGTCAATGCATTTGCGAGCCGCCGCCATAAGGTCGGGCACTTCCGTTTCCACAAGAAGCGCGTCGCACTTGTCAATCAATTCGTCCTCACCAAGGCGCGCAATTCCGTCGTAGCATGCCAGGCCGCCTCGTTTTTGCAACCAATATTCGCTGTTTTCGGAATAGCCCACGATTTCAAACAAGTCGTGGTGCAGCCGAAACGCTTCCATGTGCCCCTGTGCGTGGTTGTGACTTATTCCGATTTGTCCGATTTTGAATTTTTTCATAACACACCTGCTTTTTGTGCAAAATTTTTACAAACGTACTAAAATAATTGTAACATCAACCGCTTTGGCTGTCTATGCTCTTTTGTCAAGGATGATAGTTTTTTTGTCGTCGCTTGCTTGCGGTAGCCTTTGCCGAGCGCGACGGCGTTTTTTTGCGCATTTTCGACCGCCCGTAAGTTTCGTCAGCCGACCCTGACGATCCCGTTGCTTTCCTCGCTCTTTCCTTTCGCTACAAATCTTTCCGATCGCGCACGCTCGTTTGCCCAAAACGCTTTGTGCCTTGCGGGTTGTTTTTTTTGATTATTTCGTATGGTAGCAAGCAAAAGTGTAACGAATGCACACTGCGCTCTTTTTGCCTGCAACGCTCGGTTCGCGGCGCAGGTGCACCCTGCCTCGCCCCTTGCCGCATATTTTTATTTACTTATTCACTTGACTACTTCGCCGCAATTTGATACAATACGTTTGTATGTCATTGTGGTGAGGTATATTTTCCGCCGCAAAACAAATAAATCTGTCGCTCGCGGTCGCGTGCGAAACAATAAGGAGAAAAGATATGAAAAGAACTTACCAACCCCAAAAACGTCAAAGAAGCAAAGTGCACGGTTTCCGCGCAAGAATGAAGACAACAGGCGGTCGTCGCGTGCTTGCTCGTCGTCGCAACAAGGGTCGTCACGAACTCTCCGCTTAATCGAGGCAATACGTGAAGTCTATTTACAGACTTAAGAAAAACTACCAGTACAACTACGTATACAAACATTCCCAAAGCGTTGCAGACAACTACTTCGTGTTGCTTTACACCAAAAGTAACGTGAAACAAACTAAATTCGGGTTTTCCGTTAGCAAAAAATTTGGGCATGCAGTACAGAGAAATCGTATTCGCAGACAAATGAAAGCGGCGGTGTCGGGTTTAATCGACGAAGTTAAGTGTGGCTACAACGCTATTTTTATACCGCGCAAGTCGGAGCCTTACGACTACGCCACTATTGTGGACAGTTTCCGCAAGCTGCTTGCACGTGCGGAGATGCTGCAATGAAGTACGTTTGCATAGGTCTGCTTAAACTGTACAAGGCAACGTTGTCCCGTCTCAAGGGGCGCAAGGTGTGCATTTACACCCCCAGTTGCTCGGTTTACAGCATGGAAGCCTACGCCGAACACGGCTTTTTTGTGGGCAGTTGGCTTACGCTTAAACGGCTTGTGCGATGTGCGCCGTGGGGCAAGGGAGGTTTCGACCCCGTCCCCGTCAATCTTCGCGGCAAGCGGAAGTGGTACGTGTAGTTTTTGCAGGGCGTTTGTGCCCTTTATGGAGAAGATATGAGCAAAAAAATTCAGTCGGTGCTGTCCGTCGCGCTTATTCTACTGTGCGGACTGTGCCTGTTTACGTCCTGCTCTACGCAGAAACTCGACTTTTTTACCAACATCGGCGATTCGCTGGACCCGGTAGCAAAGTTGGTGCGTGCAATGCACGGTTGGATCGGCAATTACGGCTGGACGGTAGTTGTGTTTACGGTGTTCCTCAAGGTGGTAATGTTGCCGCTGGATTTCTGGCAACGTTACGCCAGCCGCAAAGCAACTCTTAAAAACAAAAAAATGCAACCGCTTCTTGCGGCAATCGACAAGCGTTACGGCGCAAACACGCAACGTTCGCAGGAAGAAAAGGCAAAGTTGTACAAAAAGAACGGCGGCAGCGGTATGGGCGGCATGTGTCTGCCTATGATCGTCAGCATGGCGGTGTTCTTCGTAATGTTCGGCGGCTTGCGCGATTACAGTAACTACCTTACGGTAAAGACATTCAAAGAGTTGTCGCACACCTACTACGACACCTGCCTGGATGAGTTCCGCGAAGACCCCGCCCACTCGTTTGACGCGGACATTGCCGACTTCGACGCCAGATACGCCGAGGCGAAGGCAAAGGACGACAGCGAAGGCAATGCAACCCTTAAGGTTAAGATGGACTTTGTCACGAGCATCATCAAAAAGTCCGACGGCAACGCTACTCTTTCGGAAAAGACAACCGCTGCGGCACAGGTGGCAATTGCGGCGGTGCAGCAAAAGTACGGCGAAATCAGGGAAAGTTGGCTGTGGATACAAAACGTCGGTCAGCCCGACACGTGGCAGCCCATCATGCCGTCCTTCAACGACGGCGGCGACAGCAACAGTTTTGCCACAATCGTCAACAAGGACAGTTTCAGCGGCGGTAAGGAATTGTACAACACAATCCGCAACGCAGTGCTGCAAACGGGCGGTTACGGCGCAAACGGCAGTTGGAACGGTCTGCTTATCCTGCCGATACTCAGTATCGCGCTGAGTTTCCTCAGCATGTTCATTTCGCAAAAAATCGAAAACCGCAACCGCAAGGGCGACGACACGCCGCAGGTTGACAGCGAGACCATGAAGCAACAGCAAATGACCAACAAAACGATGATGATCATCATGCCGCTCATGATGGCGTACTTCGGTTTCCTGTACACGGGCGCATTTGCAATCTACATGGTGTGCAACTACACAATCAGCATTTTGTCCACGGTTGCACTGCGCACACCTGTCGAAAAGGTGGTAATCAAGTCGCTGGAAAAGCAGGAACAGAAAGACAACAGCGGTAAAGCAAGTTACATGAGGTAAACATAAATGAAATCAACAGTATCAACGGGCAAAACGTTGGACGCCGCCGTCGAACATGCCCTTAAGGAACTGGGACTTGCACGTGACCAGGTGGAAGTCAAGGTTCTGCAAGAAGGCGGATTTTTGAAGTCGTACAAGGTTGAAGTTACCGAAATCGAGGCGGAAGTCGTCCCCGAAGAAACAATCGACGCGGACGAAGTGCAAGCCGCCATCGAGGAAGTCGCAACCGAGGCGGACAACGGCGGACTTGGTGCCCAGACAAACAAAATCAAGGAGTTTTTGGCAAATGTACTTGAAAAAATGGGTATTACGGGCGTAACCGTGCAGGCAAAGGAAGTTGGCGACGTGGTTGCGCTGACAATCGTCGGCGACAACGCAACAGCGGCAATCGGACATCGCGGCGAAGTGCTGGACGCATTGCAGTATCTCAGCAGTCTGATGCTCAGCGAGCACGGCAGCGGTTTCCGTCGCGTAACGGTGGATGCCGAAGGCTACCGCGGCAAACGTGAAAAGACGTTGCAACGCCTTGCGCAAAACCTTGAACAAAAGGTAAAACGCACGGGCAAGCCGGTAAACCTTGAACCGATGAACCCCTACGAACGTCGTATCATTCACACGACGTTACAAAACAGCAAATACGTCACGACGGAAAGCGACGGACAGGGCAACCAACGTCACGTAGTCATTCGTCCCGTGTCGCAAAGCAACGTGCTCAACAGTCCCAACGCGCCGCGCAAGACGTTGAACTTCGTGTATCGCAGCGACAAAAAGAGAAGAAAGTAGTAGTGGCTGTTTCGGTCGGAAACTATGTAAAATCAACGCACATGTAAGCGAAAAATGCTTGCGTGTGCGTTTTTTTTGTGCCGTGAAATGGGCGCCGAAGGCACGGCTCGTGCACCCACTGTAAAAGGGCACCGAAGTGCATTAGTTGGTGTGGTGGGGCCCTGCCGATGAATTGCCACGCGTGCGAGCGCGTGCTCGCTCGCTTCACTTCGGGCAATAAGGTTTTATGGTAAGTAGCCTACCCAGCCGTGCCCTCGTTCAGATGTCGCTTCGTGGCAACACCTCGCCACCCCGAATAAAGCAAGTTTATCGTTTGTAATCGGCTTGCGTACTTTTTCAAATCGAAACTACGTAAAATTGCGTAGTCTGTCAGCGAAAAACTACGCAAAACCGGTGTCCCCATTAGGGATTATAAAAAATCAATAAACATAATGGGAGCACCTGCAAGCGGCAAAAGCCTCGAAGTTGTTGAACTTCGAGGCCTTTGTTATTTTATGTCGAACGCTTTTACAGAAAAGAATATGCTTTTTCCCCCTCTAATATTCAATACTTGTTTCATCGAGTAAAAAGTCGTAAATGCTCATAGTCACTATGCCGTTTTCATCGCGTTTACGCTTGATATCGTCTTTTACGACAATTATTTTTTTGAAAAAGTCTTTGATATTCAGTAAAGAATTCTTTTCTTGGGCTTGCTTTTCTTCGGTATCCATTGCAAAAGCCGATTGAATATAGAACTTATTATTTCCGCGATTAGCGATAAAATCTACCTCGGCATAGTTGCGGACTATTTTCCCTTCAGCGTTGCGTTTTGAAGTTTCTACGATACCTACGTCCACAGAAAAACCACGCTTCAAGAGTTCGAGATAAATCACGTTTTCCATAATGTGATTTTCTTCTTGTTGGCGGAAATTGAGAGTAGCGTTTCTAAGACCTAAATCGGTAAAGTAGTATTTCGACGGCGTAGAAAGATATTTTTTACCTTTAACGTCGTAACGTTTCGCTTTATCGACTAAAAACGCATCTTCTAAAAACGCAAGGTAGTTTGAAACGGTTTTATCCGCAATCGGTAAATTAGCCACGCTTCGGAACGTGTTTGAAAGTTTCAAAGGGTTAGTAAGAGATCCGATGCTCGATGCAAGAATTTCCAACACAGCGTTTATTTGTTCTTCGTTTTGAATGCGGTTGCGGTCGATAATATCATTTAAGTAGACATTTTTGAGTTGTCCTTTCAGATAGTTCATTTTTGCTTCTTCACTTTTTTGCGCGAGAACAAGGGGGAGACCACCGTAAGTGTAATATTCTTTCCACCCCTGTACAGATGAACCATTGTAAACAGACATAAACTCGGAAAATGATAGTGGTAAAATACGCACTTCGTCGCCACGTCCTCTGAATTCCGTTACGATGTCGGTAGATAAAAATTTTGAATTGCTGCCCGTAACGTAAATATCGACGTTCGGGAGCTTTAAAAGCCCGTTCAGTACTCCGACGAAATTATCTGCAAGTTGTATTTCATCGAGCAGAACGTAATATAATTCGTCGTCAACAATCAGATTTTTAATGTAGCGGCTTAATGCTTTTGGTAAAAGCAAGTCGCTGTTTTCGTCATCGTCGAGCGAGATTTTTATAATATGATTGTCTTTTACGCCTTTTTCTTTAAGATATTCGTAAAAAAGAGTGTTAAGAAGATAGGATTTACCGCAGCGACGAATACCGGTAACGATTTTTACCAAACCGTTTTGTTCTCTATCTTTCAGTCTTTGTAAATAAATATCCCTTTTAATGCTTTGCATATTACCTCCTTTACGAAAAATTGCAACAATTTGCAATTTTATTTCCAGTATCTATTATAGCCGTTATAACCGTAAAAGTCAATAGAGCTTTACGAAAAATTGCAACAATTTGCAAAAATTTTTCGACAAAATATCTTTCCGCTAACAATACTCATTGATTTTTCTCAAGATTTATGGCATAATACACCTAAAATATGTTCCTATAGTTTTTGCTATCAGGAAACGGGAGAACATTTATGGCTAAAGGCCCTAAAACTCAGGCAGTAGTGGACTTGTTGGTTTCTTCGGGCAGTTTCTTTTTTTGGCAGACGCAAAAATTCAGTATACAGGCGGGCACATATGCGTATTTTATGAATTATAACATCTGTACAGGGTTTTCATTCGCCATCACTAACAACCTTGGGGATGTCCTTTTCCGTTCTTTCGGGCGGACGTTCGCTCAGTGTATGTACAGTGAGTGTCGTTTAACGCATAATTAGCCGCCGTCACACTCGCAAAAATTATTAGTGGTGGCAATGAAAACCCTTAAATTCATTGCAAAAAAATAAATAAAAATTTAATTTTTTTAGTCAAAAGTATTGACTTTGTTGCGGAACCTATGGTAAAATACAACTTACCTAAGGGTGCTTAGGCACAAACAAAAGATAAATACGTGGGCAAAACCGCCGTGAGGCGGTGACGCAAAGCCACGGGGACTTTAGTAAAGTCAGCCCGGCTGCAATCTTGTACACTTGTGTACGATTGCAGCTTTTTTTTGTCCCTTTTTTCGGTTTTCGTTAAGCAAATCCGACGTTTACGGCTCGGCAATCTGCCACCCACGGCGTCGGCAAAATTTGCAAACGGTTGCAAAAAAAGCAAACGCGCAATTCAGCCAAGTATCAACGACGGTTAAGTTTTGTCGTCGGCAAACCCCGCCAAGGGCGCAAATTTCCCAACACAAAACTGCAAATAATCGACAACGTACCGCCACTAAACGCAAAAACGGCGCATTTCGCGGCAAAATCACCGCGGCAAACGCAAAAAACACGGTAAGGAGGTGCCGACCATGGAACAACTTAATATCCTTGTCGAGCGCACCCTTGCAAGCGGCGTCGCGCCCATCGAACAACAATTTACCCCCGTCTACGACCCCTACGGCGAAGAAAACGTCGCGCTTGTCGCCCATGGCGTTGTCAACAGCGTGCTGTACGGCACTCTCACCGACGACGACCTTGCCGCGGCTGCGGAAACCGACGCAGGCTGCGATTACTTCGTGCGTATGCTGTCCAAGGCGTACGACACGCTGTCACGGCTTCGCGCCCAAGGCAAACCTGTCAAGTGGATCGCCCTTCGCTGTCCGCTTGCCGCCCTTGCGCCCCATCGGTTGGACGAGGTGGAAGCCGCCGTCCCCGACAAACGTCTGGCGCGCGGTATTTGCCTTGTTCTGCCCGCCGAAGTCATCACCGACAAAGCCTACGCGCACCCCGTCGGGTATCTGCGCAGCGTCGGTTACAAGGTTGCGGTCGGCGGCTACGGCACGTCTGCCTTCCCCATGCTTGCCCTCACCCAAACGGACATCGACGTGGTTTTCGCCCCCGTTCCCGACGACCTTCTGTCACGCGTTGACGGCACGTCGGCAGTGTCCGCGCTGGTCGGCTTTGCAACAAACCTTGGCATAGACGTGGTCACAACGGACGTCGCCAACGACAGCGCTTTGCGCGGGCTGCGCTCTGCGGACGTGTTCGGCGTGACCGTTTCCCCCTATTACAACGGCACAACAATGCGGCACCTTGCGCACACGCAAACGGTAGCCGAAGTGCTTGCCGACGACATCGAGGTGTAGCATGCAGCAGGAAAAACAACCTTTTTCGTCACTGCGCCGCACATCAGGCGAAGTCAAACGTTACCGCACTTACCGCCGCGTAATCCCCGTAGGCATCGGCGCAATCGTCGCACTGCTTGTGGTGATGTACGTGTGCTCGCTTCTGTTTGCGCGCTACGGCAGTTTCACCGTGGCAGTCAAGGACTATTCCGACCGCAATTACGCGCTCAGCCTGTCGGAAAGCGACTCTTTCCTGCACCCGACGTCCCGTCTCAACGGCAACGCGGTCAAGGACATTACCAACATCGACGGCAACACGTTGCCCGGCAACCTCAACGACATCAATGGTGAGCACAACGGCGACAACTACATTGCATACACGTTCTATCTCAAAAACAGCGGTCAGCTTGCCTGCAGTTACAACTACCAACTTGTCATCAGCATGGCAACGGTGGGTGTGGATGCGGCGGCACGCGTAAGACTGTACTTCACGCCGGACTACTACAAGGCAGCCACGGGCGAGTACAACTACGGCGGCAACTACACCGATTACGCCAAGCCCAGGACAAACGGCAACGGCGCGCCGGAAGTTGACCCCGACAACCGCGTAATGACCAATTTCAGTAGCAACAACACCGTGTGCGAAGCGCAGGTTGACGATTTTCAGCCGGGCGACATGGCAAAAATCACGGTGGTGATATGGTTGGAAGGCAATGACCCGGACTGCACCGACGAAGTGTTGGGCGGACAGTTCAAGTTGGACTACATTGTGTCAATTGTTGAAGGTAAGTAGCGAGGGCACATATAGGCACATATAGCCGCTACGTGCTCAATCGCGCTCAGTCACGTACGCTTAGTACGCTCGTGTCGCGCTCAATCGCCTGTTGCGGCTCTCTGCGCCAATCTGTGCACCCACTGTTAAAAGAAAAAAATGTTCGAGCCACATCAAAACATGTCCTCAGCCGAGCCGCAGTTTCTGCGGCGAACGCCATGAGCGTAAGCGAATATGCTGAGCGTAGTCGAAGCATCCCCCGGAAGGGTACCTTATGAAAAGAGCGCCGAAGTGCGGAAGTATATGTAAGGGGTCCTGCCG
>OGOZ01001618.1_pt1 | contig 12250 bp, 10 predicted proteins | sample 1552801 | NCBI WGS metagenome assembly OGOZ01 (sample SAMEA2580196, study PRJEB22360) | human gut metagenome | biome: human gut; feature: human-associated habitat; material: faeces | place: Denmark | collected 2008/2010
CAGGAAACCTTTTCTGCCCTCTTTCGGGACTGCCTGGTCCGCATAGTCAATATCAACAGTTGTATTTTTCGTGTTTTTGCTCATTTTTTACCTCATTCCATTCTCTGTGATCAACAAGTTCATTCTTTTTATAGCATATATTTCTTCAAAGAATCGGTAAATTCGGTAATTCTCTGATCTGCCAGTTCTTTTAATGTAATATTTTTCATACTCTCGATATATCCCTGTTCCTGACGGTACAGCCACTTGGTGTCTGCCGGACGGATCTTCTCATAGTGGTTCTTCTCGATCCAGTCCTCATAACTGATCGGTGTCGGGTATCCAATCTTTTCATCAAGCAGTTCTTTAAAATCGATCTTATCTGCTCTCTCTTTGATTCCTTCCCAGAATTCCAGAACTTCCTCTACATGCTCATGAATCTCATAGCGTCTTGCCCCGCCATCGTAGATGATACATTTTTCAAAAAGAGGGCTGCACATGGAAAGTGTCTCTCTTCGAAATTCCGGTGCAACGATTCCACCCTTCCAGTAGAAATCAACATCCGGAAGATTGATCCCGGAAACGCCTTTATCCTGATAGGTGGAAAAAATTCCTTCATAAAATACCGTGATAAATCCTTCAAACTCCGGCCAGAACTCGCGGATCTCTTTTGTCAGGTTCTCAAGAATATCTATTCCCCTGGTTCCTCCAATAGTAAAGATGATAATATTACGAAGTTTTGTCCCACGTTCTCTGTAAAAATCAGTCACATAACGGAGACAATGGATCAGTGTTTCACCACTTGCGATGATGTCACCGATCATCAGAGTACTGTCCGGAACCATGGTCAGTTTGCTGTACTTGATCTCAAGCCCTGTCATCTCATCTTCCGCAAAAACACGCTCGCTGGAAAGAAAGCTGATATCATGAACACGGATATGCTCTTTATAACAGGCCTCCTCAAGAGGATAATTCAGCGCCCCTCTTAAGATAGAAAGAATATTTGCAGTGGTAACCTTCTTCTGCTCCTTCAGATAATAAAGCATCTGGCAGGTAGACGGGATCAGACAGTTATATACCTCATATCCTACCACTTCCGGAGTATTCAGAAGCTTTCTTGTCTCTGCCTCTGAAGTAATATAATATTCGTTTACATAATCTCCGCCATCAAGACGATAGCATGCGACACCCTGCTCGTTAAACTCCGGTACCAGACGTACATTGTCCCAGTTATTCATGTGTATTTTTCCCCTTTTTTCAAAGACTTTTCGATTTTTCCATATCTCTCAACAGCTTATGATGAACCACCGGATATGTCAAGTAGAATCTGCCCGAAAAATATTTATTTTACGCGGTTTTCTCCTCTTTACAAACCTTTTTCAACAGAGTATTGTATAACCTGGATGAAGGAATTTTATATACTTTTTATGAGGTAATTTTATGTGTGAAAATGAAAAAAAGAAAACTCATTCCATAGAGATGACTTCCGGTTCTCTCTGGAAAAATATCCTCCTCTTCAGCCTTCCCTTGATGGGGTCCCAGGTGTTGGAGGTTCTTTTTAACTTAAGCGATGTTGCGGTTGTAGGACGGTTTGCGGACTACCTGGCACTTGGAGCTGTGGGTTCCACAACGCTTCTGGTCACTTTGTTTACCGGAATCCTGATCGGCATGGGTGCCGGTGTCAACGTCCGTGTAGCCCACGAACTTGGCGCCGGAAACAGAAAAGGCACGGAAGAAACGATCCATACATCCCTTCTTCTCTGTGCCATCGCAGGTCTTCTGGTCTGTATCATCTGTCTTCTGTTTTCCGGACAGATGCTGGCCATGATGAACACAAAGCCGGAACTGATCGACCAGGCTGTTTTATATATGAAGATTTACGCTCTGGGCATGCCTGCCATGGCTGTATACAATTTTGGTAACGGTGTTTTAAGTGCCCGCGGCGATACGAAACGACCACTGATCTATCTTTCCATTGCCGGAGTGATCAATGTTCTTCTGAACCTGTTTTTTGTTATCGTCTGCCATATGGCCGCCGCAGGTGTGGCAACTGCCAGTGCGATCTCCCTGTATGTATCTGCATTTCTGGTTATGAGCCATCTCCTGAGACGAACCGATGACTGCAAAGTATCACTGAGAAAGATCCGCCTTCATCCCAAGGCCTGCAAAGCCGTATTGCTCCTGGGTATCCCTACAGGACTCCAAAACGGTATCTTTGCCATTGCTAATCTGTTCGTACAGGCCGGTGTCAACTCTTTTGATGCAGTCATGGTTTCCGGAAATGCCGCCGCTGCAAATGCAGACTCCCTGATCTATAACGTCATGTTTGCTTTCTATACTGCATGTGCAAGCTTCATCGGTCAGAACTGGGGTGCCGGAAACCAAAAACGAATGCTGAAATCCTACGGCATCAGTATTACATATGCATTTATTTCCGGCGCGATCCTGGGTGGGCTGCTTCTGATCTTTGGCCGGCAGTTCCTGTCGCTGTTTGCTACAGAACCGGCTGTTATCGATGCAGGTATGCAGAGGATCCGGATCATGGGCTTCTGTTATGCCTTCAGCTGTTTTATGGATGGCAGCATCGCTGCTTCCCGTGGCATCGGAAAAAGTATCCCTCCCACCGTTATCGTCATCCTGGGATCCTGTGTATTCCGTATCATCTGGATCTACACGGTGTTCGCACATTTCCAGACGATATCCGCGCTGTATCTTCTTTATATCTTCTCATGGGGGATCACCGGATTTGCGGAAACTCTTTTCTTTGCTATCAGCTTCAAAAAAATACGTACATAACGAACGCAATTCATCTCCACTCTTAATGGTCGGAGTCTTATTGCTGAAAGACGATAACCCGGCGTAAGCAGAACAGCCTTACGCCGGGTTTTTTCATATTTTTCTCCAATTATGTACATTTGTCTTTACAAGGCGGACAAAATTGTATATAATTGCTATATTGTGCTTTTACGTGATGCAGTAGTAATATTCTATTTCAAAGCAGTAAAATGCCCACTCATACAATAGGAAAGAGGAAAGTAGTTATGAAAAACCTGATTCAAAAATGGAACAGCATCAATCTGATCAAGCGTATCATCTGCGGACTGATCGTTGGTATCATCCTCGGACTTGCAATTCCGCAGGCGTCTGTGATCTCCATTCTCGGTGACCTGTTCGTCGGTGCTCTCCGTGGAATTGCTCCGCTCCTGGTGTTCTTCCTGGTAATGAGCTCTCTGTGCCATATGGGAAAGGGCCAGAAAACAAACATGAAATTCGTCGTTGTACTTTATCTTCTGGGAAATGTACTCTCAGCACTGGCAGCTGTTATCTCCAGCCGTCTGTTCCCGATCATGCTGACTTTTTCCGAGAATACAAATACTTCCGACATCACCCCGCCAAGCGGTGTTGCTGAGGTTCTTAAAAACCTTCTGATGAACATTGTTTCCAACCCGGTTGACGCACTTGTGAACGCAAACTATATCGGTATCCTCGCATGGGCTATCATCTTCGGTATTGCACTGAAGGCCGCAAGTGAAACAACCAAGACCGTCATCGAAAACATTTCCGAGGCAACTTCCACAGCAGTAAGATGGATCATCAACCTCGCTCCATTCGGTATCATGGGACTGATCTTCACAACCATCTCCGAGCAGGGACTTGGCGTACTCTTAAGCTATGGCCGTCTGATCTGTGTACTGGTTGGAACCATGCTGTTTGTAGCACTTGTACTGAATCCGATCGTTACTTTTATCTGCACACGCCAGAATCCATATCCGCTGGTTCTTCGCTGCCTGAAAGACAGTGGTCTCACCGCATTCTTCACAAGAAGCTCTGCTGCCAACATTCCGGTAAACATGGAGCTCTGTAAAGACCTTGGACTTGATGAGGATACATACTCCATCTCCATCCCTCTTGGTGCGACCATCAACATGGGTGGTGCTGCGATCACAATCTCCATCATGGCTCTGGCAGCTGCACATACCCTTGGTATCAGCGTAGATTTCCCGACCGCTCTGATCCTCTGCATCCTGGCTGCTGCAAGTGCGGCAGGTGCTTCCGGAGTTGCCGGTGGTTCTCTTCTTCTGATCCCGATGGCCTGCAGCCTTTTCGGAATCCCGAACGACGTTGCCATGCAGGTAGTTGGTGTCGGTTTCATCGTAGGTGTTATCCAGGATTCCTGCGAGACAGCGCTGAACTCTTCCACAGACGTACTTTATACTGCATGTGCCTGCAAAAAGAAAAAATAATTTCACTTACATATTTATAAAAAAGAGCAGATCTTCCATATTTGCGGACATCTTCTTCACTGGTCCTGTCCAGTGAAGAAGACTCACCACAATGGAAAATCTGCTCTTTTTTTATTGTCCTGCACAGTCAAGCGGATATTCTATGCATCCTACATCTGAAAAAACTTCCAGCTCTCACCCATCCGCACAGCCAGATACACGATCTCAAAGATTACCGCCACAGAGCCCAGTTTGAAAAGCAGAGAGTCCACAAAACCTCCTGCTTTACAGAAATCCAATGCAATCCCTCCAGGCAGAGGATACAGGATCCGTACCCGTTTCCGGTTAAAACAGTCCAGTACCAGATGGGACGCAAATCCCACCACAAAATAAGGTACCATCTGTACAGATACCATAGAAAGCGCTCCGCTCAAAATAGCCATAGCCATGATCGAATGCATAAATGACCGGTGCGGCTGATTTTTCCCAAAAGCACAGACTGCAATAAAAATAATAACTCCCATAGCTACCGGTGCCACGGATTTGTCATTGCGGATCTTCTCCCAGATGGAAAAATTGCAAAAATAATTCAGTGCGATCTCTGCTGCCACGAGCAATACCGCGATCAGCGTAATCCGGTCCGCATCTTTATGGGACTTGGAAGTTCCCACATCAATGTCACTGATCAGTGCTCCAAGCATTCCCGTTCCTGCGGCAAGTACCAGACCGGAAACAGTGGAAGGCTGTGTAACTGCCAGCACTGTTCCGAGTCCGACTGCCGCGTGTGTTTTTCCTGTCATAATTCTCCCCTTAGTAAAAAAATCTGACGCATGCAAAGCAGACATCTCACCTGCATCCCGGCGTCTTTATAAACGAAAAAAGCAGCTGTCAGCCTCCCCCTTTACTGACAGCTGCCTTCACGAAACAGCATTATATCACACAAAAAAACACGATTCTATCTAAAATCTTTCCACTTTCCTCTACGTCCCGTTTAAACGGAATATACCTCACAAATATTCCTTTTAATCGGACCAGTTCATCCGTCCGTAGCGAAGTGCGATCCCGTGGATCTCCTTCTGAAGTTTCGCAGTCAGCTCTCTCCTGCGGATCCTCCATTTCCAGTTCTTTCCTACTGTGGACGGCTGGTTCATTCTGCAGCTGTTATCCAGACCCATGTAATCCTGCATGGGGATCACACAAAGCTTTGCGCTGCTTCTCATCACAAGACTGATAAAACATTTGTACAGATCTTTATCCGGTGTCCAGTTATCACAGAGATAATCTCTGGCAAGTTTACGCTCTTTTACAGTAATGCTCTTCCACCATCCGGCAATAGTCTCATTATCGTGGGTTCCCGTGTATGCCACACTATTCTCCGGATAGTTATGCGGAAGGTAATCATTGGCACATCCGGAATCCCTGGAATCAAAAGCAAACTCAAGGACTTTCATTCCCGGGAAACCACTGTCATGGACAAGCTGGCGAACAGAATCTGTCACATAACCAAGATCCTCCGCAATGACCTGCTTCCAGCCAAGGGCCTGCTCCACTTTGCGGAACAGATCGATTCCCGGGCCTTTTTCCCAGTGGCCGCCAATGGCATTTTCCGCACCGTACGGAATGGAAAAATACTCATCAAAACCACGGAAATGGTCAATTCTTACCACATCATAAAGGCGGAACACGTAACTCAGTCTGGAGATCCACCACTGATATCCTGTATTTCTGTGATAATCCCAGCGGTACAGAGGATTTCCCCAGAGCTGTCCTGTTGCGGAAAATCCATCTGGCGGGCATCCGGCTACAGCTGTTGGCACATTCTCCTCATCCAGCTGGAAAAGCTCCGGATGAGCCCAGGTATCCGCACTGTCCATAGCTACATAGATCGGAATATCCCCAATGATCTGGATACCTTTTTCATTGGCATATTTTTTCAGTTTCATCCACTGTTCATAGAATTTAAACTGCATATACTGCTGGAATTCAATATCAAAATACAGCTCTCTGCGGTAATAGTCCATAGCGTTTTCCCAGCGGAGACGGATATCCTCCGCCCATTTGGTCCACTCCACACCGCCAAACTGATCTTTCACAGCCATAAAAAGTGCATAGTCGGAAAGCCACCAGTTGTTTTCCGCCACGAATCTCTGATAATCCGGATTCTCGCTGATGTTGCTGTTTTCGTATGCTTTGCGGAGAAGTTTATAGCGGCCTTTGTAAATCTTCTCGTAGTCTACGCTGTCCGCCCTTTTTCCCCAATTGACTTTCTCGCAGTCCTCTTTTGTAAGAACTCCCTCTTCCACCAGAGCCTTCAGGCTGATAAAGTACGGATTTCCCGCAAAAGTGGAAAAGGACTGGTACGGAGAATCTCCGTAGCTTGTCGGGCCAAGGGGAAGGATCTGCCAGTAGCTCTGTCCTGCTTCTTTCAGCCAGTCCACAAAATCATAGGCACTTTTTGAAAAACATCCGATACCGTACTCTGACGGCAGGCTTGTGATCGGCATCAGAATGCCGGCTGCTCTTTTATCCATATCTTTTCTCTCCTTATGTTGAGCCCTGCATCTCAGAGCATCTTATCTATTATCCTCTCACGGATGCATATTCATATAATTTACGCAACCGTTTGCGTAAATTATACGTCCATTTTGCATGAAGTGCAATGCATTTTTGTCTTTTCTACCTTTCTTACAATTTTTACATCCTGATTTTGTGCAGTTTTTCATCATGCCAAGCAGAAATCTGTCTGCATCTCACTACCTGATTCTCTGTGCATCTGTTTTTACGCAATTTCATGCAATTTTACGTGCAATATGTTTGACAGTATCCTTGTTATGAACTACAATATCTCTATCAGACTGAGATAAAAAAGCCGGATCAGAGGCATACTTCCGCTTTGATCCTGCATATCCATAAGGAGGCAAATTTTATGGCAGTAACCATCAAAGATGTGGCAGCTCTGGCCGGGGTGTCCCCTTCCACTGTTTCCAGAACCTGCAAGAATAATCCATCCATCAGTGAGGAAACCAAGGAACGTGTACGAAAAGCCATGGCAGAGCTTGGCTATGAGCCGAATTTCCAGGCCAGCAATCTGGCCGCTCAGATTTCCCGTTCCATCGGTATTATCCTGCCTCCGTCACCGAAAGAAACTTATGAGAATTCTTTTTACCTGGAGGCGATCCGTGGAATCAGCCACTACTGTAACGCCCATCAGTATATCAGCACCATTGTCACCGGACAGAATGAAGAGGAGATTCTGACTGCAGTCCGTTCCATGTCCAGAAGTGGTAAAGTGGATGGATTTATTGTTCTTTATTCCCGTGTGAACGACCCTGTCATTGATTTTCTTTTCAGTGAGGGACTTCTCTATATCCTTATCGGAAAACCGGCACAGTACACGAACCACACGATCTATATTGATAACGATAACCTTCTGGCCGGACAGGAAGCCACCGAATATCTCTATGCACTGGGCCACCGGAAGATCGCATATCTGGGTGTCGATAATTCTCTGGTCTTTTCCGCAGACCGAAAAACAGGCTATATGGCAGCTCTTCTGAACCACGGACTGACGGTACAGCCGGAATATTGTATCGAAGTTCCGGGAGTATCCCAGAATGAATTTCAGGAGCTTCGGAAACTGCTTACAGGTAACGACCGTCCAACCGCCATGCTGGTCAGTGATGACATCCTGGCACTTTCCCTGGAGCGTATCTGCATGGAAGCGGGGATTTCCATACCGGAAGATCTGTCCATCCTTTCCTTTAACAACTCACTGTTTGCCAGACTGACCTCACCCCAGCTGACTTCCATTGATATCAATTCCGGACAGCTTGGAATGGAAGCAGCTACACAGATGATCAGCCATATTGAAAACCCGAACCTTCCAGCTACGAAGATCATTGTGCCCCATCATCTAATTGAGAGGGACAGCTGCCGGAGGATTTAAATGCCTCTGTCGGCGGATACATTATCTTAAACATGATCGAAGCACTTGCGATTTATACAAAAATATGCACCTCCCTTACTGGTTGTTCATCAATACCCAGTCTGAAAAGTGCATATTTTTTTCAATTCTTTCTATAATTCTTTCTCATAACACCAGTACATATGTCCCCAGAGTTCGCACTCTCCCACGCTCTCAAAATTCAGCTTATCATAAGAACGGAGCGCTTTTACATTATCTTTTGCAACAAGGAGATGCACGGCCTGATATCCCCGGTTCTTCAGTTCTTCCATCACGCCCACGAGAAGTTTCCGGGCAATTCCCTGATTCTGAAATTCCTGGTATACTCCCACCCGGGAGACTTCCGCTGACGGCACCATGGTTTTCGACCAACATGTGAGACATTCCACGTTTGGATCATCATCAATGGAAATCACACCTATGATATTCCCGTCATCGTCCCGCATACAGAACAGGGCATCTCTGGAAAAATCAAATTCCACCTCTTTTTCTGTCGGGTAGTCTTCTGTCCACACACAATAGAGCGTTCCCAGCAACGAACGATATAATTTTAAAACGGTATCTGCCTCTTCTTTTCTTACACGATCAAATTTCATTTTTCAATCCTCTTTTCTCCCCTGCCTTCGCCAGCACAAGAAGTACGACAAAGGTAATGATCTCCGAGCTCAAAAATGAACTCCACACTCCGTTGATCCCAAACAGTCTGGAAAGGATCACCGCACTGATGGCAATGGCGATCACTCCACGCATAAGAGATCCGGTAATTGCCGGAACAGCACGGTCCACTGCCGAAAAATATGCCACCAGCATAATGTTGATCCCTGCGAACAGGAATCCCAGGAAATAAATCCGCAGTCCCACGTGGGCATAATCCAGAAGCTGCTGATTATTTTCACTGTTAAAAACAGCAATCAGGTTATCCGTAAATCCCCACACCACCAGAATCGTCACCGCTTCCAGCACTGCACTGGCGATCAGGCTCCAGCGAAGCAGGCTTTTTACATGGTCACGCTGTCCTTCTCCGTAGCTTTTGCTGATAAGAGGCTGTGCTCCCTGTGCCAATCCGTTAAAGATGGACATTGCAACAAGAGAAAGATTGGCCACCACTCCATAAGCTGCCACGCTTACATTTCCCGCAATTCCAAGAAGCAGCATGTTAAAAATGATCGTAATAATCGCTGAGGAAAGCTCTCCCACAAAAGCCGAAATTCCAAGCTGACAGCAGGAAACCAGATGACGGATGGAAGGCCGTACCCACCGGAATCCCACGTGATTCTTTTTCCCCAGGTAATGGGTGGTACAGATGGCCATGGTGATCGCAGGGCTAATGGCTGTCGCCAGTGCCGCTCCCGCAAGCCCCAGCTTCATAGGGAACATGAAAATATAGTCAAACACAATATTAAACAGACTGGCAGAAATCGCACCGGTCATAGCTGTGGATGTTCCCTGGTCATTTCTTGCAAAAGCGGTAAACGTATAATTGGTCATAAACAGTGGCGTAGTGATCAGCATGATCCGGAGATAACTTTTTCCAAGAGCAGTCAGTCCCGCATCTGCGCCAAGAAGATGCAGAAATTTCTCCGGTGCAAAAATCCCTGTAATGATAAAAGGCACACTGCACAGAACGCTCCAGAAAACAGACTGGAGAAAATAGTGATCCGTATTTTCCCCCTTGGCCCTGTTGATCCCGAATCGGGTGGCCGAACCAATACCGATCATGGCTCCGATGGCATATACCACACCATATACCGGAAGGATCAGATTCAGAACAGCCAGTCCGTCCGCTCCGGAATGAACCGATATAAAAAATGTATCCGCCAGAATATAAACCGATATCCCGATCATACCTGCAATACTCTGAAAAATATACTTAAAAAACTGTTTCAGCATAAATTCGCAATATCCTTTCCTGATTCTGCAAAAGTCTGCTCCTAATATTATAATACCCCACTCAAAACTGCAACTCCAACCGAAAAATATCACACTACATTAGCGATAATAACACTTTCCGCTGCACCCATTGGGAAACATTGTACGTTTTATCGTACACTGGAATTTTTCCTCATTTTCCGCCATTTCCAGAATATCCAGTGCAGTCCGCAGATTCCGGATATCTTTTTCCATGTGATCCACATAATTTCCACGGCCAACCAGCTTGAGATGAGTGATCCCCGCCTGCCTCATCCTGTACAGGGCACATAATCCACAACCGGTTTCTCCACAGAGATAGCCTGTGTCATCATAAGCAGATGGATCTGGCTCCTGCTCCCAGGACCGTTCCTGAAGAATCTGCAACTTTTCCGGAACAACATCACTATCCTGTACCGTTCCAAGCCAGTAAGGCACCCTGCAAAGATATCCCATCTCATCACAATGCAGAGAATTACAGAAAGCTCCCGTAAACTGACACATTTCGTTGAGCACAAAAGCTTCGAATTCCATCCTCTCTTCCGGCCGGATCCCTGTCTGTTTTTCAAAGGCTCTCTGAGATGCGATCACGGACTGCACATCCTGGAATGTATTTTTCCGGTGAAAAATTATCCGCTTCAGCGGAAAACGCCGGAACATTTTTACCATCTCACTGTTCACTTCCCCTGTCTCTCCGCTGAGATGGATCTCACAGGAAATCCCCCTGTTTTTCAGATAAACAAGGAGCGCCGGATCTGCAATGATATAGCTTCGAAATCCCAGTTCCATGCACTGCTTTATAATTTCCGTGATCTCCGGATACTGCTCCGGAAGATAATACAGCGAATTGAAGGTAAGATGCACCGGTTTTTTATATTTTTCCACCATACGGGATAGAATCTCCAGCTCACTGTATGCCCCAAGCTGAACATTATAGCAAAAAACCTCCCTGCGATTTAACGGCATTACTGTACCATATCTTTCCGCCCAGGAAAACGGGACATAGCCGCAGAAAAATTCATCGGCTCCCGCCTGCACGAAACGTTCATATTCATCTATGGAGCCTAATCCGGCTGTGATCTTCATAGTTCTTTCCTCCCTGTCACAGATTCACCACAATGCGGTCTGGTTTTATGCCCTTTATTTTTTTCCACATTTCCGGTGACTCCAGAAGTGTTTTATCCACACCGAACAGAGAGTTATACCTCCCGATCATGTGTAAATGTTCCGGGTAAAGCAACGAATATTTTTCACAGAATTTCGGACAGTGTTCCGCAAGCTGCTGCATACCACGATCTCCTGTGGTGCACAGGGCGTACAGCGGACAATACTGGGATGTATTCGTCTGATAAAAAGGCAGATGAATGCTGTTTTTCCCTGGTGGAAACTCCTGTGGATAACCGCAGGATTCCCATTCATATCTGTGGATATGAAATTCTTTCGCCAGAAAATCCCGGTAAAATTCCGCATTCAGACTGTTGTGCTGAAATAATGCGGTATCTCCGGATTTATATTTCATCCGCGGATCTTTCTTACGTTTATTGAGCAGTGTCCCAAAAACCGGACTTAAATGTGAAGTTTTTCCACGTAGTATCTCCACCATGGCCCAGTCATTGACCACAATTTCCACATTCACCCCATGAACACAACACCAGTTATCCACTTTTTCCAGAAGTTTTTCCACGGACGAAAGCATAAATTCCCGGATATAAGAAAATGCCAGCGTGATCTCCAGTCCTTCCGATCGCATTTTATCCATAATAGAAAAAAGCTGTTCTTCTGTTGGAAACAGGTTATGGCAAAACTGATTTCCAATATAAAATCTCTCTGGTGTCCGGCCGGCAAGCCAGCTGTGAGTGAGATAATTCTTCTGCCAGTAAGAAGCCAGAAAATCCTTTAACAGCTGACGCAGATATTCTTCATACAGAGAAGTATTGTTCAGTTCCAGGGCAAACTCTGTTTCTTTGTCCAAAAATGATTCTTCTACACTCTGATCTGCATCCGGATTTCGTCTTACAGAACTGGAATTCCCTCCAAACCACAGCTTCTTCTGCTCTTCCAGGCTCTCACAATGCACCTCATCCAGTTCCGCAGGATAACCGGTCAGTGCCTTCGCCAGCTCTCCATCATCGCCCTCCAGTTTCAGGCGAATATATCTATTGTACTCTCCGGCCAG
>OGOZ01001622.1_pt1 | contig 12219 bp, 6 predicted proteins | sample 1552801 | NCBI WGS metagenome assembly OGOZ01 (sample SAMEA2580196, study PRJEB22360) | human gut metagenome | biome: human gut; feature: human-associated habitat; material: faeces | place: Denmark | collected 2008/2010
CGTATCCTGCATCATAAAGACAATACAGGCGCCGAAATACAGGAAAGCCTTATCAAAGCTGTAAAGACGCATCCTAACATTGAGATATTCAACCGCCATTTTGCCGTAGAAATCATCACACAGCATCACATGGGGATTATTGTAACCCGCCATACCCCGGGTATCAAGTGCTACGGAGCCTATGTATTGAATGAAGATACAGGCGAGGTTGATACTTTCCTTTCTAAAGTAACACTCATGGCTACAGGTGGCGTAGGTGCCGTTTACCGGAATACTACTAACCCATTGGTTGCTACCGGAGACGGAATTGCTATGGTATACCGCGCCAAGGGCTTCGTACAGGATATGGAATTTATTCAATTCCATCCAACTGCCCTTTATCATCCGGGAGACCGCCCCTGTTTCCTGATAACGGAGGCTATGCGCGGGTACGGTGCCGTATTGCGCAACATGGGAGGCGAAGAATTCATGCAGAAATATGACCCACGTCTTTCTCTTGCTCCTCGTGACATTGTAGCACGTGCCATCGACAGTGAAATGAAACAACGTGGTGATGATCATGTTTACCTGGATGTTACCCATAAAGATCCGGAAGAGACCAAGAAGCATTTCCCGAACATCTACGAAAAGTGCCTCAGTCTGGGTATTGATATCACAAAGGATTATATACCTGTGGCTCCTGCCGCACATTATCTGTGTGGTGGTATCAAAGTTAACCTGAACGGAGAGTCTTCTATCAACCGCCTGTACGCTGTAGGAGAATGTTCCTGTACTGGTCTGCATGGAGGCAACCGCTTAGCTTCCAACTCTTTGATTGAAGCAGTTGTCTATGCCGATGCTGCTGCTAAACATGCACTAAGCATGCTCGACCGTTATGAATTCAATCATGAAATACCTGAATGGAATGCAGAAGGTACTGTGACTAACGAAGAAATGGTGCTTATTACTCAAAGCATGAAAGAAGTCAACCAGATTATGGGTGCGTATGTAGGTATTGTACGTAGTGACCTACGCCTGAAACGTGCTTGGGTACGTTTGGATATGATATATGAAGAGACGGAAGATCTTTTCAAGCGCAGCAAGGCATCCAAAGCTATTTGCGAGCTGCGTAATATGGTCAATGTCGGTTACCTGATTACCCGTCAGGCAATAGAACGCAAGGAAAGTCGCGGATTACATTATACGATTGATTATCCGCACGCAAAGAAATAGTATAAGGACCTCCCCTATGAGGGCATACGCTTGTAATGCAAAACGCCCGGATGTTTCTTCAAACGAAACACCCGGGCGTTCTTTATCATAGAAATAAGAATTTCTTAATAGTTTTCTTTCTTCACTTCGAAGTAAGCCTGCGGATGCAAGCAAGCCGGACAAACTTCGGGAGCTTCTTTACCTGTGAAGATGAAACCGCAATTACGGCATTGCCATACTACTTCACCTTCTTTAGCGAATACTGTAGCATTCTCGATATTATTTACGAAAGCCAGATATCTTTCTTCATGACCTTTTTCGGCAATTGAAATGTTGCGGTACATAGCAGCAATTTCATAGAAACCTTCTTTTTCTGCTACATCAGCAAAGTGAGGATAATCCAGAGACCATTCTTCGTGTTCACCGGCAGCAGCTTCTTTCAGGTTATCCAGTGTGGTGCTGATAACACCGGCAGGATAGCTTGCTGTAATTTCTACCATACCACCTTCCAGATACTTGAACATACGTTTAGCGTGTTCTTTCTCCTGATCAGCCGTTTCAGTAAAGATAGCAGCAATTTGTTCGTAACCTTCCTTCTTAGCTACACTTGCAAAATAAGTGTAACGCATTCTTGCTTGTGATTCTCCTGCAAATGAGGTCAACAGATTCTTTTCTGTCTGAGTTCCCTTAACACTTTTAGCCATAATCTTTTTTCTTATTTAGTTAGTAAATTACGTATCAATTGTCGTTAGTCATTCATATTAACAACACAAAAATAAGTTTTTTGTTTGATATTTACACACTTTTTATTCATTGTATTTATCTATGAAAGCATAGATAAAATCTATTTCCGGAAATATAATTCGGGAAAAACTTTATCTTTGTATTTGGTAAACATAAATACTTCCGACTATGAAAACAATAACTAAATTATTAATTCTCTCATTCATAATGATGGGAATTACAGCTTGTTACACTTCTATTCCGCTAAAGGTAGGTGAATCGGAGAATAATACGACCTATCAGGTCAGTTATCTCTTTGAGCACGATGGGTGCAAAGTATATCGCTTTTATGACAGAGGCAACTATGTCTATTTTACGACACGTGGGGATGTTACCTCCATCAAGAACGATTCGACTCAGGAGCGCAGGGTTACAATCTATAGAGATACGATCTATTCAAGCAATAACGAACTAAAACCTTAATAGTCATCTGTGTAAGTCAGCACCTTCAGTTTTTTCGAGATTCTGTATCATTCTGCACTATTTCTACCACAACCTCTTCTTCATCAGTGTATGGATTTACAATCTCAGCTACTTCAGCAGCAGTCTTCGGCTTCACAGTAATGCCTTCTTTGGTCTGCTCAACATACGCCATACGTCCGTCGGGTAGATAATACAGGTAGTCAATGCACACGCTTCGACGCCCTGTGGCACCGGATTTACTATCTATGGTAAGTATTGCATTATGGTAGAACAGATAGTTTTGTCCCTTGAATTCAATGATTCCCGGATGTATGGTAAAGCTATTTTCTGCCATTCCTGTCAAGACTCCACGATAGGTCCATGGACCTTCCATACTTGGTGCCGTGGCATAACTAATGGTTTCACGCCCCTTACCCATCGATGCATACGTCAGATAGTAAAGATTTCCACGTTTATGAATCCATGGACCTTCCACAAATTTCGGCATTTTAAGAATCTCTATGTTTCCGTCCAGTTCTGTCATATTGGGTTTAAGTTTCACTAAGAAGCAGGTACCATTACCCCAGCTCATCCATGGTGTGCCGTCATCATCCACAAAAACAGTCGGATCGATATCGTTCCACCATCCACGAGGACCGTTAGGAGTCATATCATCTGTAATAAGCGGTGTACCCCGAGCATCAATGAAAGGTCCCGTCGGACTATCTGACACGGCAACGCCTACTACTTTACTATTATATGGCGCATCAGCCTGCACCGTTGTATAATAATAGAATTTCCCATCTTTCTCTACAACCTGGGAAGCCCATGCTTCTCCAACTCCCCACGAGAAATCGGTAGGCTTCAGCACACTTCCATGATCAGTCCATGTTTTCATATCTTTTGTTGAATAACACAGCCATTCGGTTATGTTAAAGTCCTGTCCTTCTTCAGCCTCATCGTGACCCACATAGAGATACAGTCTACCATTATGCACCATAGGTGCCGGATCAGCGGTAAACTTATCCGTCACTATCGGATTACCTTCCGAAATAAACTTCACTTCATTTCTTTTCTCACCACAGGCAGATAAGATCAGATATAAACTAACAATAAAAAGAGTGTTTCTCATGATAAAAACAATTAAGTAAGTAATTCTATTTTTTTACATTTCATTGAACCGGTGTAAATTTATAAAGAAGTACCCCATGAGCCGGAACATTGAGAGGCAATGGTTTCCGTCCTGTATCCAAGATTTTTATATCCTTTTGCCTCCAAAGGTCACGCACAGTTTGTTTACCAGTAATGTTCAGTTTTTCAAAATCACGGAAAGAGATATTAGCCTTTTCTCGGTCGAAATTACAGAAACCAACCGCCTTACCGCCATCCTCAAGTTCTTTCACATAAATACGTAATTCCCCTATTGAATATACACATGTGGCCTGTTTACCCAAAGGATCCTGATTAACAGCTATTACCTCATTGTTAGTCAGCAGACTTAGGGTGAAATCATCCATTTTTTCCAAATCGCAACCTATCAGAAGTGGTGCAGAGAATAAACTCCAAAGACTGAAATGGAGATACTGTTCGTCAGGTTTAAGCTTGGTTTGGTGAGGATTTCCCCAACCTACAATACCAAGAACCAGCATGTCCGGATCATTCCAGTTACCAGGTTTCGCCCATGCAGCTGCACGGTCTTGAGAAAGAGCAATACCTTTTACACTTTCCCAAGTATCCGTGATATCGTTAGTCGTACGCCAGCACTGGCCTCCGACGGCATCTCCCCATTTCCAAACATCTCCCATACCATACTGGCACAAGTTATAAACAATGTCCCTGGGCTGTTTACGTAAATAATCACCCATAATCTTAAATGGCTTTCTACCGGCAATTGAATCCCCACCCCCTTGAAATGCCAAGGAAGACACACTGTAAGGATCCTTATCTAAATCACGGTCAAGAACTCCCCCGTAACTGCACCAATCATATTTCAAATAATCAAATCCCCATTTACCATACATATCAGCATCTTGCTTTTCATAACCATAACTGCCTACGCAACCTCCACAAGTCCACGGACCAGGTGAAGAATAAATACCCACTTTCAGTCCAAGTGAATGTATATAGTCCGTTAACCCTTTCATATCAGGAAATTGAGCATTAGGTATGATATTACCTTGATCGTCACGCAACCGTCCACCTCTGGTCCGGTCGTTGGGATCTCTGTGATGTTGCCATGAATCATCTATATTGATATAAGTCCAGCCATAATTCACTAAACCACTTTCAACCATAGCTCTTGCTGCTTGCTTCACTTTCTCAGCCGAGACTTCATGTCCGAAGCAGTTCCAACTGTTCCATCCCATCGGCGGAGTAAGAGCAATCCTGTCACCACACTCAATACGAAGTTTTCTTTCTGCCGTCCCTTTCACATTTTTCGCCTGCAAAACCACTTCAAATGTACCAGCCCTAGTTAGTTTACCCGTAATCAGACCCGTCTCCGGGTGAATCTCCAATCCTGCCGGTAATCCCTCTGCTGCAAATGTCATCGGACGATCGCCTGTAGCCGCTATCTGATATTGGAATGGGGAACCGGGACGCACCCCAAACACAAAAGCCCCATTAATTCTCGGCGTTGCGGGAGCAGGTGGAGTCAGTATATAAGGTTCCGTAGCAATGAATTTAAGTGTAGGAAAACTCTTCTTTCCTTTTGATATTATCTTTGCATCCGCCCAGTCAGCATGGTCATAGTAAGGCCCGTCACCACCATCAGCAACTATCAGCTCAAGCCTTTTGACTCCATCCAATGAAACCGAACATAATTTAGGCGCATCTCCTGCCTTTACAATCCCACTCGTCCAAAGCCTGGCTCCATCTCCTATTACAATAAATTCGGCAGACGTCTTATGCTCGATGATCTCATCATCCAGCCCTACCTGAGCCGTAAATGATACGGCTTTGCCATCCAATTGAATTGCTATCTCACTGACTGAATGGGTACCTACTCCACGTTCAAACGTTTGTCCTCCGATTGTCAGGGTTTTACCGTCAACCGACTTATTTTTCATAGCTACTCCATTACCTTGAGTCATAGCTGTCAGATCCAAATCATCAAGCCACACAGTATGGGATTGACCACATCCTGTAGTAATGGACGCTATTACAAACCCTACGAGGGCTAAAAACTGTTTCATATTATTCTTCATATTTTAAGATATTTCCAGATCATTGCCTTAAAAAACACTACAGTGATATCACCATTGATTTTCCCTCATAGACAATGCTCTTGTTCACTTTTGGCTGATAAATTCCAGTGCCCGATTCCGGCGTTACAATTACAATATTGAAAGCCATTCTTTCCTTCATTCCTGCAAACGAACCTTTTCTGTCACTGATAGTAAGGGTTTTATCCGAATCATTCCACTTCAGATCAAACGTGCTGAACTGACCTTTCTCATAATTGTAATTGATTCCTTCGTCTTCATAAACAGAATAAGAACCATCAGCCCCCGGATAAATACGGATTTCCCACGGTTGTTCCGTCTCCTCCGATGCATATTGCTTCTGAGGTCCCAACGGCAATATAGAACCCGCTTTCACAAATAAAGGAGTCTTCATAAGATCCACATTTATATCAGTGAATATCCCTCCCTTATGAGGTGTACCATCCCAGAAGTCTACCCAGCCGGCTGCACATTCCGGAAGATAAACTTTCATTCGGTTAACACCGCTTTCTACCACCGGAGCCACCAGTATAGAAGGTCCGAACATGAACTGATAGTTTTGTTCCAGTGCAAAACGGTCTTCAGGGAAATCCATCACCAACGGACGCATCAAAGTAGAACCATTGAATGAAACCGCAGCATTTTGTGAATAGATATAAGGAAGAAGTCTATAACGTAAATCCAGATATCGGGCAATGATATATTCCACCTTTTCTCCATATCGCCACGGCTCGGTATTACTCATATAACCATGCACACGCATCAGTGGGAAAAATGTTCCTGCCTGTATCCAGCGGATCAACTGTTCATGATATCCGGTATTTGTATACTGGTCGCCTGGACGGAAAAAACCACCTGCATCATAAGTCCACCAAGGCAGCCCTGTCGCCATCTGCCCCAATCCCCCTACGATTTGTCGACGTAAGGTTTCCCAGTCATGTCCTACGTCTCCCGACCATGTGGCGGCCGCATAACGTTGCATTCCTGAAAATCCACTGCGAGTAAAAATCATAGCTCGCCTGTCTGAATCATCCTGACGTAAACCTTCATAGATTGTCTTGCTGACATACATCGGATATACATTCCGGTACACCTCTCCCGGAGTTTGTTCACGATTAATGCGACGGTTCTGCAAATCATCATTCTCCGGTTCAGTGGCATCCTGCCACCAGGCATCAATACCATATTTCAATAATCCGGTACGGAAATTCTGCCAATAGAAAGCCGCTGCGTCCGGATTGAAAAAGTCAATCCAGTCACTGCCCGGTATGTAATATCCCTTTTCCTTGGCTTGTTTTCCCACTTCGGACTGAGCATCGATTTTAGACCATACAGAGATCATCAGACGCACATCCATCTCATGAAGTTCCTTCATCATACTTCCCGGATCAGGATATCTGTCTTCATCAAACTTCATGGCATTCCAGCCATATTTTCCCCAATATTGCCAGTCCTGTACAATTATATCGATAGGCAATTTCCGTTCCCTGAATTCACGGGCATTCTCCAGCAATTCTGCTTGAGTATTATAACGCTCCCGACAATGTATATATCCCAGACTCCACAAAGGCATCATGGGGGCAGGTCCGGTCAGTTCCCGATAGCTGGCGATCACTTCATCTCCGTTACCAGCGAAAACCGTATAATCTAACATTTGGGCAACCGGAGAACGGAATACAGTCTCTTCTGAAACAGGACGCCAATATAACACAGGCTTATCATTACGTTCACCTTGTACTTCTATATCGTGCTTACCGGCTGTCAGCTCCACAATGGCAGAAGTAGTGGGAGGCAACCATAAATTATTGACATCCATAATCTTTTGTCCGTCAATAACCAGATAATACTTCCGTGCCATTCGTTGTCCCACATCCAGCAACAAAGAATAACTACCGGAGCGAGGTACATCCACCGAAGCTGTAAACGAATAGGTTTGTCTGGTTTCCCTTACATTTCCACTCGTACCGGTGGTATTTACCGTAACAGCCTCTCCACTTGCATTAGCGGGAGTCAACTCCACAAATTGGTCTGCCGGATTAAAATCTGTCAATCCATAGTTATTCCACAGCAGCCCATAGCCTTTACTTGAAAGAATAAAAGGAATAGAAATCTGTGTATTCACCTGCGTCAAGCGCCGTGTCAACCCCCGGATATTTAGATAACCATCCTGAAACTGCCCTGTACCATATATGTATTCATCTTTCGGAGAAACAAAATGCTGTTCCACCTGATAGGTAGGTTCATTCTGTACAGAAGAAGCTTTCATGAAACGCCCATCAACTTTCTCTTGAAGAATGATGCGCTTATTCGCATCTTTAAAAGTCAAAACTTCCGTACCTTTGTCGAATTCCACTGAAATTTCATCCAGAGATAGAACCAGCGATTGCTTATCTTCTGTAACTTCATATTCAGGAACAGGAAGTTTTTCTGTATAGATAAGCTCTTCCATAGGCGCCGAACCCGGTTGGGAAAACTGTACCCGGACAGCATTTTGATTTAATGGTATCAGCGAAAGCACTCCCTGGTTCAGTTCAAGAACGACTTTCTCTTTTTGCTTTGAAACACATGCCGTATTCAACAAAGCAACACAGAACAACAGGATGATTCCTGTTGTTCTGATATACTTCCTTTTATTCCTCATAGTATTTAGTACAAGTTATTTAGAAAACATCCAATAATCAAAATACATAAGATTGGTAGCAGGCCGCCCCTTTACTACAAAATACAAATCATGTACTCCTGTCACTTTTGTAATGTCAATAGTCCGTAAGTCCCAACGATCACTTCCTCCTGTACGCGGTACCTTCATTGTCCCTATCAATTGCCCGTCGACACCATCCAGACGGATTTCCAGATTTACAGGATCATTATGCGTAGTTCCTATTCTGGCACTGAACTTCGTTGCACCGGTTGCCTTGAAATCTACACCGCGAACACAAGTATAACTGCCATTCTTCATTGCCGTAACAAAAACACCCACCTGATCATTTTTGAAAGACTTGAACCCTTCAGAAAAAGCAATAGTCTCCGCTTCCGTTTTTACATACGGATTCAGTGTCGTAATCCCTTTTGTAATACCCTCTGTCATCTTCAGTTGAGGAATAGATCCGTCTTTGTTGAATTTAAGCTCTTCCACACATACCGAACGATTGAATCCACCACCTCCGGGCAACTGTCCGTTATGATAGAAAAAGTAAGTTTTACCCTTGAAATCAATAACTCCCGGGTGGATGGTAAACGCTCCGCCACCGGCAGGCATCACTACTCCACCGTATTTCCACGGACCTGTAGGAGTATCGCTGGTTGAGTATCCGATATGCTCGGGCAGCGGACCTCCCGGCCAGAATAAATAATATTTCTTATCCCGTTTATAAAGCCAGGGGCCTTCTTCATACAGAGTGGCTCTCTGGGCATCGCCTTCGCGTTTACCAAACGATTCTGCTACCAAAGGTACACGTACAATATCCCCGCTGTAGGAAATCATATCTTCATTCAACTTCACATAATACAGGTTGGGATTTCCCCAATACAAATAAGCCTGTCCGTCATCATCAATAAAAACAGTCGGATCAATGTCTCCCCATTCACTCTGGACCAGTGGTTTCCCAAGCGGATCATAAAAGGGCCCGTAAGGACTGTCAGCTACCGCCACACCGATTGCACCTCTGTTGTTTATATTCGAAATCATGGGTACGTACATATAAAACTTACCATCTCTCTCAATGCATTGTGGAGCCCATGCATCCCCTTTTGCCCAACTAAAATCAGTATATGATAACACAGCGCCATGATCCGTCCAGTTCACCATATCACTGGTCGTATACAAGCGCCAGTCGTTCATCGTAAACCAGGTAGAATTATCCTCATCATGGGTAGTATAAAGATATACTTTATCATTATATACCATTGGGGCCGGATCAGCCGTATAATTTGTCTGAATGATTGGATTTTGTGCTAATCCCGAAGTACTCACCACCACCAATAGCGATGAAAGGAATAAAGATTTCATTTTATCCATATTGCTTTTTTAGTTTGATTATTCTACAATTAATATTCCACCATTGCAAGGAATTGCCAATTGTAACTCCTGTTTCTTATTTACCTTTATTTGTTTTACATTTCCTTGCAATTCTTCATTATCACTGAATACCCATACCTGATTGCCAGGCATAAACATCGGCAAGGCAATCTTCAGTTTTACAGTTTCTTTCTGGGCATTAACCCCTGCAATATACCATTTATCTCCATGCCTGCGTGCCATAACTACATATTTACCGGGATAGCCATCAATAAAGCGTACTTCATCCCACGTAGTGGGGACTTCTTTCATGAAGCCTATCGCCCATTCCGGAGCATCTGTCAGATTGTTCGGAGCCAAGGCAAAATGTTGTACCGGACTTTGGAACAATACTGCAGTAGCCAAAGCAAACACGTCAGAAGTCATACGCCGGCTTCCGCGCGGAGCATTATCCGAATTATAATATTTATTCAGTGCACTGCCGCCAAAGTCCATACTACCCACCGTATTACGGATAAACGGATGCAGGCAGGCATTGAATGCCTCAGCGTCACAGCTTCCCTGAGAGAAATGCAGGTTTTCACTCGCCAATACTGCTTCACTCGACGCATAGTTAGGATACATACGTTCCCAGCCGCGAGGCAAAGTACATCCGTGGAAAATCACCAGCAACCCGTATTCATTGGCATCAGCAAGAATATCTTCATAGAGTTGCATGGTAACTTGCTTGTCACCGCCAAAGAAGTCAACCTTTATGCCACGTATTCCAATACTTTGCATCCATTTCATTTCTTTACGACGGGCTATCGCATTGTCCATAATGCCACGGGGTGATTGTGGAGCATCATTCCAGTATCCGTTAGAGTTATACCACAGATAGAGACCTACCCCTTTCTGCGCTCCATATTTAGCCAGCTGCTCAATCTTATCATATCCAATCTGCGTATCCCACAATGCATCTACCAATACAGACTGATAACCCATTGCCGCCGAGAAATCAATATAGCGCAACTGCTCTTCATAATTCGTGCTTCCATCCATACCGATAATCCAACTCCAGGAACCTCTGCCGTACTCATATTTGCCGGACGCTGCATATAGTGGCTTTACAACATCAAAAGAAACCGTTGTTTCAACAATGGGAGCTAAAGTTTCGCCCAAAGTAATCGTCCGCCAGGGAGTTTCTCCCGGCAATGCAAGTCCGGGTGCAGTTGTACCGTTTCCGTTCATTTCACCTTCTTGAGGAAAACCGATTGTATACAAGCCATTTTCATGTCCCAGTAAGCGACTTCCACAATATTTGCTATCTACACCCGTTTCCGAAATAAGTATCCATCCCTTATCACTATTACGGAACAGACAAGGGAAAGTATAACCTTCACCCCATCCATTTTTGCCCATGGTATCATCTGCTTTATACGGTGTCTCATAACTGGGAGAAGTACGGGCAAATCCTCCCATAGGTTTGCTTTGCGGACACAAAAAAGTCGTACTCCCATCAGGAAGCACAAAACTTGTCGCCTCCTCTTTCACAATGCAGGATAAAGTATTCTTTTGAGGATACATTTTATACTTGAAAGCAACATCCCGGTCACTTACACGAAATATAACATCGTAAATCATCTTGCCTTGCTGACTAAACCGGTATATACCCTCTGTGGCTACATAGTGCACATTACTCTGCTTTATATTGGGCAATGTATAGGTCTCGTCAATTCTATTTGACTGAACATCGTGTTCCAAAGACATTTCCCGGGAAAAATCACCTATATTCGTAATAAGTCCCAAAGAAGAAGAATTGATAAAAGGAGTATCCTTATAACTGATGCGATAGGAAGGTTGTCCATTCTTATCAGAGATGGTTACTACTATTTTCCCATCCGGACTTGCTATCTGTTTTTCCTCCGCTTTTATTGTGAAGCAAATCAATAATGCCGTTATAACTAAAAAATATTTCATGAATATCAAGATATTATTTATTAATAGTCACCCTATCATTAGCCCTCTCGTAGTCAAAGTAATCAACGTCGACATAACCTCCCAACGATTTTGTTGCATAGTTAAAGATGGCAAACTTACTTCCCATAAACAGTTTTGTATAATCAAAACGCATTTTGAAATTCGTTCCAATCTTCTTCCATTCCTTATTGTCCAGGCTGTAATAGAAAGTAGCAATATCCCGCTTCGGAGTAAAATCACCTTCTATACGCAAATAAATGATATTCTGATTAAGTTCTACCTGTTCCTTTTCCTCTACATCCACACTTGCGATAGCTTTATTTGGAGTATTATCAAAGTTGACTACATTGGTGGACATTACAAGTCGTTTCGCATCTCCCTCCTTCACCACAGACAAAAGCCCGGAATGTCCATTGAATGCACTAAACCCTGCCACATCACCATCCTTCATATTCGAAATATCAAGCGAGACAGTAGCCTTACATTTCGGTCCCTCCATACGCTGCGTAATTGTATTCGGAGCAAGATACAGATTATCAACCACCCGGCTGGTTTCTAAACGTAAATATCCCGGCCGTTCTGTGAGCGACCACTTATCATCCACCGGGTTGTGATTCCATTGCCAATAGAGTGAAAGTTTCT
>OGOZ01001631.1_pt1 | contig 12181 bp, 12 predicted proteins | sample 1552801 | NCBI WGS metagenome assembly OGOZ01 (sample SAMEA2580196, study PRJEB22360) | human gut metagenome | biome: human gut; feature: human-associated habitat; material: faeces | place: Denmark | collected 2008/2010
GAATATTAATCAAAAAATAAAAGAAAAAATCACTATGGAAGAGAACTAGAAAGGAAGTCAAAAATGGAATTTGAAAAATTAAAGAAAATCATTGCTGACGTTTTAAACGTTGATCCGGAGGAGATCACAATGGAAACCACATTTGTAGACGATTTGGGAGCCGATTCCTTGGATGTTTTTCAGATTATCATGGGAATTGAGGAAGTGTTTGATATAGAGGTTCCTGCGGAGGAAGCAGAAAAGATTACAAATGTGGAAGAAGCAGTTGCCATGATTAAGAGTGCAATCAACTAAAAGCCCGGTTACGGGCTTTTTTGTGATGCAGAGTATCATAAGGATCGTGAAAAAGAATGACGAATAATCAGCCTAAAATAGCAGAATTACAAAAGAAGATCGGCTATGAGTTTCACAAAAAGGAGCTGCTTAAGCAGGCGCTTACGCACAGCTCCTTTGCGAACGAACAAAAGATCAATAAGTTTAAAAATTATGAAAGACTGGAGTTTTTGGGAGATGCTGTGCTGGAACTTTTATCCAGTAAATTTTTCTTTGAAACCTATCCGGAAATGTCCGAGGGAGAGATGACAAGGCTGCGTTCTTCAATGGTATGTGAGCCGGCGCTTGCTTTTTGTGCCAGGGACATTTCGCTGGGAGATTATATTCTCCTTGGCAAAGGGGAGGAAGCCACCGGGGGACGCCTTCGGGATTCCATTACCTCTGATGTGATGGAGGCTGTGATCGGAGCCATCTATCTGGATGGAGGCATCGAACATGCGGATCAGTTTATCAAAAAGTTTATTCTTTCTGATCTGGAGAATAAACAGCTCTTTTATGACAGCAAGACCATCCTTCAGGAGCAGGTGCAGAAGGTGGGCCAGACGCTGAGCTATGAGCTTGTGGAGGAAAGCGGGCCGGAGCATGATAAGCTCTTTACCGTAGAAGCCAGAATTGATGGACAGACCGAGGGCAGAGGACAGGGACGTAACAAGAAGTCTGCCCAGCAGCAGGCCGCCTATCAGGTGCTGCTTGCGAGAAAACAGGAAAAGTAGGTGTTATATGTACTTAAAAAGTATTGAGATCCATGGATTTAAATCCTTTGCCAATAAAATCGTGTTTAAATTTCATAATGGGATCACGGGGATCGTGGGCCCTAACGGAAGCGGTAAGAGTAATGTTGCCGATGCGGTCCGCTGGGTATTGGGGGAACAGCGTATTAAGCAGCTGCGTGGAGCCTCCATGCAGGATGTCATTTTTTCGGGAACAGAACTTCGTAAGCCAATGGGCTATGCCTATGTGGCAATTACCTTTGACAATTCGGATCACCAGATGGCGATTGATTACGATGAAGTTACCGTTGCCAGACGAATCTACCGTTCCGGAGAAAGTGAATATCTGTTGAATGGAACGCCGTGCCGTCTGAAGGATGTGAATGAGCTCTTTTACGATACCGGTATCGGTAAGGAGGGTTATTCCATCATCGGGCAGGGGCAGATCGATAAGATTTTAAGCGGTAAGCCGGAAGAACGTCGGGAACTTTTTGACGAAGCTGCCGGTATTGTGAAGTTTAAGAAGCGTAAGGTAGCAGCCCAGAAGAAGTTAGAGGATGAAAAGCAGAATTTAGTCCGTGTAAACGATATTCTTTCCGAGCTGGAAAAGCAGGTAGGACCGTTAGAGAAGCAGTCGGAAAAGGCAAAGATCTACCTGAAAAAGAAGGAAGAACTGAAAACACTGGACGTGAATCTGTTTCTTTTGGAAAACCTGCATTTACAGGAGCAGTTAAGCGCAGCAAACGAAAAGTACCAGATCGCCAGTGATGATCTGGCAGAAACCTCGAAGCGTTACGAGCAGATCAAGGAAGAATACGAAAAGATTCAGGCAGAAATCGAACAGCTCGATGCAGCCATTGAACAGGAACGGAATACCATTACCGATACCAGTGTGATGCGTGGCAGGTTAGAGGGTGAGATCAATGTCTTAAAGGAACAGATCAAATCCGCACAGAGCAACGAAGAACATTTCCTGTCACGGCAACAGGCCATTCAGAAGGAAATTGATGACCGGAATCTGGATAAGGAAGGGATTCTGAAAGATAAATCGGTGATTGACGAACAGGTTGCCGAAATTGAGAAGAACCGTAATGAAGCGAAAGAAAAGCTGCTTACGGTACAGAAAGCGATTGAAGAATTAAATAATCAGATCGAGAGCGGTAAGAATACCATCATTGATGCGCTGAATGCAAGGGCGACGATTAAGTCAAAGCTTGGACGATACGACAGCATGACCGAGCAGATCAACATCCGGAAGTCCGAGCTGACCTCACGGATCTTACGTGTGAAGTCGGATGAAGCCCAGCAGGAAGCCGTAATTAAGTCTCTCGAGGAAGAATTTGAGAAGATTAACGAACAGATCCGTGCCTTGAACGATTCCCAGCAGAGCAAGGAAGAAAAGCTTGCCCTGATCCGGGAGGAGCTTTCAAAGAAGGACCAGCTTCTTAGGGATACCCAGGTGAATTACCATCAGGAGAAGTCCAAGCTTGAGGCATTGACGAACCTGACCGAGCGTTATGAAGGATATGGCGGCAGCGTCAAGAAGGTCATGGAACGCAAGGAGCAGGAAAAGGGAATCATTGGTGTGGTTGCGGACATCATTAAGGTAGATAAGAAGTATGAAACCGCGATTGAAACGGCATTGGGCGGCAACATCCAGAATATCGTAACCGACGATGAAGAGACGGCGAAACGCATGATCCGTTTCTTAAAGGATACGAGATCGGGACGAGCAACCTTTTTACCCTTAACGAGTATTACGAAGCCGCAGGAGTTTAAAAATCCGGAGTCCCTTAAGGAAAAGGGCGTGATCGGCATGGCCGATGAGCTGGTTCATATTGATGCGAAATATAAGAACGTAGCAAAAGCCATGTTAGGAAGAATTGTCGTTGTGGATAACGTCGACAATGCGGTAAAGATCGCAAGGAAATACGATTACGGCATCCGTATGGTTACACTGGAAGGAGAACTCTTAGTACCGGGCGGTGCCATCAGCGGTGGTGCATTTAAGAATAACAGCAATCTTCTCGGACGGCGGCGTGAAATCGAAGAACTGAACGAGAAGGTGAAGAAATATTTAAAACAGGTAGATGAACTGTTAGAGGACATCGAGAAGACCAAGCAGGAGCGTAATCAGTTACGGTTAAGCCTCGAAGAAGACAAGGCGGCCTTACAGAAGAAGTTCATTGAACAGAATACAGCAAGACTGAATGTCATTAAGGCAGAAGAACGTAAGAATGAAGCTTCCGAAGGCTCGGTAGAATTAAAGAACGAAGAGCGCGAGATCGAGAACCAGATTCAGGAGATCAACCGCAGCAAGCAGGAAATCCAGCAGGAATTACAGGATTCCGAGCTGCTTGAAAAGAACGTGGAACAGCAGATCAAGGGCTTTACCGCAGAGCTGGAAGAGAAGCGTAAGGAAGAGTCCGAACAGTCCGTACATGTATCCGAATGGGATGTGGAAGTGGAGAAGATGCTGCAGCAGCAGAACTTCCATCAGCAGAATGTGGACCGTATTGAAGGTGAAATTGAACGGTTAACCTCAGAATTGCAGGAGGTTTTGGACAGCCTTAAGGAAAGCACCGAGGCAGTCGAACTGAAACGGAACAGCATTACCGAAATCGAGAAGACGATCGAGGCCTCCCACACAACGAAATCCGATACGGAAACGAAGTTAAAGGATGATATTGCCCATAAAGAAGAACTGTCCGCAAGACAGAAGAACTTCTTTACAGACCGCGAATCCCTGGCCGAGAAGATGACCGGCCTTGATAAGGAAGTATACCGTCTGAATTCCCAGAAGGAACGGATTCAGGAGAACATCGAAAGCCAGATCAATTATATGTGGGATGAATATGAGATCACATTATCCGATGCATCCTCCATGCGGGATGAAACGATGACCGATCTGTCTGCCATGAAGAAGGAAACCGGTTCCTTAAAGGATCAGATTAAGAAATTAGGCGATGTCAACGTCAATGCGATTGAGGATTACAAGAACCTCATGGAGCGTTACACCTTCTTAAAAACACAGCATGACGATCTCGTAGAAGCAGAGAAAACGCTGGAAGGCATCATTGTAGAACTGGATACGGCGATGCGTAAGCAGTTCCAGGAGAAGTTTGCTGAGATCAGTCGGGAATTTGATAAGGTATTCAAGGAATTATTCGGTGGTGGAAAGGGAACACTGGAGCTGATGGAGGATGAAGATATCCTCGAAGCGGGCATCCGGATCATTGCACAGCCGCCCGGAAAGAAGCTGCAGAACATGATGCAGTTATCCGGTGGAGAAAAGGCACTCACCGCGATTGCCCTGCTGTTTGCCATCCAGAACCTGAAGCCGTCTCCGTTCTGTCTGCTGGACGAGATTGAAGCGGCCCTTGATGAAAACAACGTTACCCGATTTGCAAAGTATTTACATAAGCTTACGAAGAATACCCAGTTCATTGTCATTACACACCGGCGTGGAACCATGGAAAAGGCAGACCGCTTATATGGTATTACCATGCAGGAAAAGGGTGTTTCTACTCTGGTAAGCGTCAATTTGATCGATAAGGAGCTGAGTGAGTAATGGCCGGATTTTTTAGCAGATTAAAAAGCATATTCAGTGGACATTCTGCCATTGATGAGGATTTTTACGAAGAACTTGAAGAAACGCTCATCATGGGAGATATGGGAATCACAGCGACCGAAGAGGTCATGGAGGAGCTTCGCCGTCAGGTGAAGGAACGCCATGTGAAGGAGACGGAGGACTGCAGGGAGCTTTTAAAGGAAAGCATTAAAGAGCAGATGCAGGTTCCGGAGGATGCATATGACTTCGAAAATCAGCAGTCCGTAATTATGGTAATCGGCGTGAATGGCGTCGGCAAGACCACATCTGTTGGTAAACTGGCAGCTATTTACAAAAAGCAGGGGAAACGCGTATTGATTGCAGCTGCAGATACCTTCCGCGCTGCAGCCGGAGAACAGCTCGATGAATGGGCAAAGCGTGCCGGTGTGGAAATCATCAGCGGTGCACAGGGAGCGGATCCTTCCAGCGTGATCTTCGATGCGGTCAGTGCAGCGAAAGCGAGAAATGTGGATATCCTGCTTTGTGATACGGCAGGAAGACTTCATAATAAGAAGAACCTCATGGAAGAGTTAAAGAAGATGAACCGGATCATTGACCGGGAGTTCCCCGATGCACACCGTGAAAATCTGGTGGTGCTCGATGGAACAACCGGACAGAACGCACTGGTTCAGGCAAGAGAATTCGGTGAAACTGCGGATCTTACCGGTATTATTTTAACCAAGATGGACGGAACGGCCAAGGGAGGAATTGCAGTTGCAATTCATGCAGAGCTGGACATTCCGGTGAAATATATTGGTGTAGGAGAAAAATTAGAGGATTTACGGAAGTTTGATGTACAGGAATATGTCGATGGACTTCTGGAGATGAAAGGCGAAGAAGATGGATACGAAAATGCTGACACTTGAACGATTTGAAGAAGCTTCAGACATTGTAAGAAAGGTGACGCAGGAAACCAAGCTGGTGTACAGCGATTTCTACAGTACACAGACCGGAAACAAGGTCTATTTCAAGCCGGAAAACATGCAGTTGACCGGAGCCTACAAATTAAGAGGTGCTTATTATAAGATCAGCACACTTTCTGATGAGGAACGTGCAAAGGGACTGATTACCGCATCGGCCGGAAACCATGCACAGGGTGTTGCTTATGCAGCGAAGTGCTTTGGTGTAAAGGCGGTCATTGTGATGCCGACAACCACGCCGCTGATTAAAGTAAACCGTACCAAGGGATATGGCGCAGAGGTGGTTCTGTATGGTGATGTTTACGATGAAGCCTGTGAGAAGGCCTATGAGCTTGCAAAGGAAAACGGATATACCTTCATTCATCCGTTTGATGACCCGGCGGTTGCAACCGGACAGGGAACCATTGCCATGGAAATTATCAAAGAGCTTCCGGTGGTTGACTATATCTTAGTACCGGTTGGCGGCGGCGGCCTGGCAACCGGTGTTTCCACACTGGCGAAGCTTTTAAATCCGAAGATTAAGGTCATCGGTGTGGAACCGGAGGGTGCGAACTGCTTACAGGAATCCGTGAAAGCGGGAAAGGTACTGACTCTTGATCATGTCAGCACCATCGCAGACGGTACTGCCGTGAAGACACCGGGATCCAGGATTTTCCCCTACTTACAGAAGAATCTCGATGACATCATTACCGTTCCGGATGAAGAGCTTGTTGTTGCATTTCTTGATATGGTAGAAAATCATAAGATGGTTGTAGAAAACTCCGGGCTTCTTACCGTAGCAGCATTAAAGCATCTGGATGTAAAGGGCAAGAAGATTGTATCCATCTTAAGCGGCGGTAATATGGATGTGATTACGATGTCTTCCGTTGTCCAACAGGGACTGATTATGAGAGACCGTATTTTTACGGTATCGGTACTTCTTCCGGATAAGCCGGGTGAATTAAGTCATGTGGCAGATGTTATTGCCAGACAGAACGGTAATGTGATTAAACTCGAGCACAACCAGTTCGTATCCATTAACCGCAGTGCGGCGGTAGAACTCCGGATCACGCTCGAAGCATTCGGCACCGAGCATAAGAAACAGATTATGGAAGCACTCGAACAGAACGGATACCAGCCGAAGCTGGTTCGTACGAATATCTAGAGCATAAGATGGAATACGGTACGGCAATAATTCCCGAGCGGAATATAAGATCAATATAAGACAGAATGTCATGTAGGACGTAATACTTGAGTAATAATGAAGCGAACCACATACAATAGGTATGTGGTTTGTTTTGAATTGCCATGAATATGAGAAAATGATCCAGTGGATCATTTTTGAGTAGAGCACTTAGCGAGGTTATTTCGAGCTTAGTGCGAATCAAAGGTGAGTCTGGTGAAGCTTGTTTGAGTATATGGAAAGTAAATGAGGTTTGATATGAAAAAAATAGTCTGGAAATATTTGTGGCTTACAGTAGCTTCCGTGATCTATAGCTGTGGGGTATCATCTTTTATTGATGCAAATAACTTTGCACCGGGAGGCGTATCGGGCTTATGTATTTCTTTAAACCGGCTGATTCCGCTTGAAATCGGTACGTTATTTTTCCTGTTAAATATACCGATTCTGATTCTCGGTTTCTGGAAATTTGGAGGAAAATTTATCGCATCCACTCTGTATGAAATTGTGCTGATTTCCGGATTTTCCAACTGGTTTGCAACAAGAGGCGCAGCAACAACCGATCCGATTCTGGGGGCAGTGTTTGGCGGAGCCCTGATTGCGGTCGGAATGGGCATTGCGTTTAAATGCAGGGCAACAACCGGTGGGATGGATATTATTGTAAAGGTCATCAAATTAAAGTTTCCTTATCTTAAGACAGGAACGATTTTCCTGCTTGCCGATGCCATTGTCATTGGCTTTGGCGGCATTGTATTCGGAAATTTGAATGCGATTCTTTACAGTGTTCTCGCAGAGGTGGTGACTTCAAAGGTTCTCGATCTGATTCTTTACGGAACAGACGGCGCAAAGCTTCTTTATATTATCAGTGATCATTCGGAACGGATTGCAGAGCGGATTCTAATAGAGATTGATTCCGGCGTTACCTATCTGGAAGGAAAGGGTGCTTACCAGAATACCGACAAGAAGGTGATTCTGTGTGTCATCCGGAAACAGAATATGCAGAAAATGGAAGACATCGTCCGCATGGAGGATGAGAATGCCTTTATGATCGTATCGAGCGCATCCGAGATTTATGGAGAAGGCTATAAGAGTTATTTTATGGAAAAATTATAGATGGTAGATAGGCTGTGGGTTGTAGCGTAAATTTTCGCTATCTTATTTTCGATCCCTTTCATGGTCCGGTTGTAATCTTCGCGGGCAAGACATTGCTAACGGATCTGTTCTTCCTGTGTCAGTTCATAGACTGTTTCAGATGCTTCTTTAAAGTAATTATTGTTTTGTGCAAGCATTTGTAATTCCTCCAATGTCTTCGCTTTGAAGAGAGCCGCCCAGTGATCGAGCTGATATTGTTTATCCTCTTCGGTTGCCAAATCAATACAAGATAAGTCTAACACAGATATCCGTAATTTGTCACTGTATAAGGAATAATAAAACATTAATTAAAAAAACGTTTTTTGACAAATATAAAAAAACGTTTTTTTTTTTTTGAAATATTGAAACCTTGATAATACAGTGATATACTAAAGCAGAATTGCAAAAAGTTTGCTAAAGATAAAAACGAAAGAGAACCGGTAAATGAAAGGCGATCAAGGGAGGAGTCAATTATGAAGAAAAGAACAATTAAGCGGAGTATTTTAAGTGCACTTGTAGTAACGATTATGCTTATGGCAACATCACTTACAGCATGTTCTTCCAGAGAGACAACTGAAACTTCTGCAAAAGAGGAAACAACGAAAGCAGAAGTAACAGAAGAAACAAATGAAGCAGAGCAGACAGAAGAAGCTGCTAAACCTGAACCTATGGAGGAACCTGCATCTGAATCTAAAGCCGAAGATTCAAAGTATCCCGGTATTGATATGGAATCTACACTTCCGGGACTGGAATGGTTGGCATCTCTTGATGAAATTGTTGAGGAACCATTAATAGTAGTGTATAACGATGAAACAAACAAAAAAGTCATCGTAAATGAAGGAGATGAAGTAGAGTTTTCTAGGTCAAGTGATGTACTTGCATTATATAGCCCAAATAATGAAACTATGGCAGTCGGGGGATTACCCGGTGGATTCAATGAATATTGGCAAGGTAGTAATGAGTTACCAGATTCAACAACATCTAAAAGAGCAATAGCATGTGTAAGAGGAGCAACTTCAAGTGATAGTAAACAAAAATGTACTGCAGGGGTAATTATAAATGGAGAATTAAAGGAATATAGATTTGTTCTCAAGTTTGTAGATTAAAAATAAGAATTGTTTTTCGTCCAGCAAAATTTATCTGGTGAAAAGAACATATTATGCATAGATAAAGGAGTAAACATGAAATATAAACGTGCTTTGATAATTATTTGCAACATGCTGTTAATAGCAACGTTACTTACAGCTTGTGGCTCCAGCCAGATGACAACTACTCAGGAAGAAACTATAGAACCTGCAATTTCGCCTGAAGCCGAGGCAGTAGAAGAAGGGGAAGAAGTAGTTGAACCTGAAATTGAAGAAGAAAAACAAGAAGTAATTCAGGAAAAGGAAGAAGAACCCATAAAAGTAATAGATATGGAATCTACACTTCCCGGGATAGAATGGATAGCAACCTTTGACGGAATAATTGAAGAGCCTACAGCGGTAATTTATAATGATGAAACAAATAAAAAAATTATTATAAAAGAAGGCGATGAAGTAGAATTTTCAAGAACAAAAGATACGCTTGCATTATATAGTCCAAATATTAAAACTATGACAATAATTACAACAGTTGGTAACTTTTATAATGGATGGGTAGCAAGTGAGGAATTACCAGATGCAGCAACATCTACAAGACAAATAATCTGTGAAAAAGATGTATGTGCAAAAGGGGATACAGCAGAATCTGTTTTTATAGCACTTTACAAAGGGGAACACAAAGAGTATAAATTTACCCTCAAATTTGTGGAATAAGGCTATAGCATAGTAAAAATGTGGCTTGATTGAATGCTACAAAGTTTTTGATTAATATAAAGTGTTAAACTAATAAACTCAACTAAACAATAATTCGAACTTTATTAATGGAGGATCAAAATTATGAAAGAGAGAATAATTAAGAGGAACAATTTAAGCATATTGGTGGTGCTTATTATACTTATGGCAACATTACTTACGGCATGTTCTTCCGGAGAGACAACTGAAACTTCTGCAAAAGAGGAAACAGCGAAAACAGAAGTGACAGAAGAAACTGATGAAGCAGAGCAGACAGAAGAAGCTGCTGCACCTGAACCTACGGAGGAACCTGCACCTGAATATGAAGCCGAAGATTCAAAGTATCCCGGTATTGATATGGAATCTACACTTCCGGGATTGGAATGGATAGCAACCTTCGATGAAATTGATGTTGATGAACCAATAATAGTAGTGTATAACGATGATACGAACAAAAAAGTCATTGTAAATGAAGGAGACGAGGTAGAGTTTTCAAAATCAAGTGATACTATTGCTTTTTATACGCCCAATATAGAAACAATAAATCCTTGGTGTACACCAGGTGGCTTTGATAAAAATTGGATGGGAAGTACTGAATTGCCAGATTCAGTAAGCTCTACGAGAAGAATATCTTGCAGTAAAGGAGTAACTTCAAACGATACTGAGCTTAAATGTACTCTTAATGCAGAATGTAATGGGGAAGAAAAAGAATATCATTTTGTGCTTAAATTTATGGATTAAGATAATCTTCAAAAAAGGTTCCTTCTTGTCTGGCAAAATTTATTTGATAAATCAGTAAATTCAAAATGACAGGGGCACTGGAAAAGGCTAATTATTTGCTTGGACAAGATTTATGATATATTGAAGGCATGAATATGGGAAGCGGCGAGAAGAGCTGCTTCCCATTATTTATCTAAAATACTAGTACAAATAAAGAAGGTAAAGTCTAATAATTGATTAGTGCAGGAACTGTAATATTGAAATTAGAGAGACGCATTCCATATGAATAAAACTCCGGCAGTGTATGTTCAGAATTGCCGGATGTTTTATGCGTAATTCAGTAGTCATGACTTGAGTGGGGTGTGCACCCAAGTGAGGTGACATTTTAATAGTTTTTGTTTAGAATTCCATGATTAGTGATGCTGTGTCTCATGGTAAATAATAGGAACAAAAAATAGAAACGCTAAATTGTAATGAAAATAAAATGGAAAATATTCAGTTAATGGTATTGATTCTTTTGTGATTTCTGCATATACTATAGGTAGAATAAAGTAATGGAGGTGTTTACTATGGCAATTGCAGCAGATCTTTTACAAAGTCTTGTTCCTATTTCTCAATTCAATAAAGGTCAGGCAGCAAAGATATTTGACAGGCTTCATTCGGAAAGAGAATTAATTGTTTTAAAGAACAATCAGCCCTCAGCAATCATATTATCACCAGCGGAATATACCAGATTAACAGAAATTGAGGAGGATTATTATCTTCTGCTGGAGGCGAACAGGCGTATAGAGGAGAATGGAGATAATAAGACTGTTTCATTAGATTCTGTGATGAATCATCTTGGAATCAGTAAAGAAGAACTTTTGGAAGCGGAGGATGTAGATATCGAATGACATGGAGTATTGAGTTTTTAGAAGAAGCCCAAAAAGATATGAAAAAGCTTGACCATTCAGCTCAAATACAAGTGTTAAAGGGTATTACAAAAGTAAGCGGGAATCCATTACCGACCGAAGAAGGTGGATATGGAAAGCCTTTGGGTAATAAAAGTGGTACAAACCTTACAAATCTCATGAAGATAAAGTTTAGGGATTTGGGTATCCGGGTTGTCTACAAGATTGAGAGAGTGGATGGAGTAATGAAGATTATCGTTGTTTCTGCCAGAACTGATGAACAAGTTTACAAAGAAGCAGCAAAAAGAAGAGAGAAACATGATTTATAATAGAAAGAATGGAAAAGCCGTTATCTGGGAAATTTCCTGATAGCGGTTTTTTGTGGAAAAATATATGTCAGAAGAAATCGCATAACGGATATAAAACAGATTGTAAAAATCACATATTCATACTATACTGAACTTGGTAACTGCATGAATATATGTAAAGTTGTAAAGTATCAATTTTTCAAATGAAGTTTCAAGGAACTGTGAAATAGAATATGAGGAATGAACGAATGAATAAGAAAAGACAACGACGGATGAATTATCTGATGAATATTATTTTGTGTCTTGTGGCACTTGTTTCACTTACGGTGTGTATTTTTCTGCTTTTGAAAAACTATCAGTTGAATTTTGAAACAACCGAGGCACTGGCACAGGTGGAGCAGATCAAGGAAGATACGAAGGACTATATTTATACTCAGTCGGATGTAAATTCCTTTGTGGAAGAGGCTGTTCTAAATGCACAGACTACGGAAGCAAGAAAGCTTCTGGATGATATCAAGAGTCGTATGGAAAGCGGAGACAGTACGGCTGGCGGTTTACGGGGGCTGGATCCGGGGGTCCCCGGAAA
>OGOZ01001633.1_pt1 | contig 12169 bp, 7 predicted proteins | sample 1552801 | NCBI WGS metagenome assembly OGOZ01 (sample SAMEA2580196, study PRJEB22360) | human gut metagenome | biome: human gut; feature: human-associated habitat; material: faeces | place: Denmark | collected 2008/2010
ATGCCTTCGCCCTTTTCTTTTCTCCAATTGGGGATTTCTAAGGGGGACGAGTACATACTCAGGACAGGCATCATTCTGGCGTTTCCCGGATGAGCAGGTGTTCTTATCCAGCTGATAAGGCCGTCTGAGAGACAATTTTCAAGAAGTATGCTCCTGACAAGCCGGATGATATCTGCGTTCTGCTGGTGTGTTTCTGTCTTTGAGTCTCTTTTACAAAAAGAACCTTGATGTTCGAGTTTCTCCCATTTATTTACGCGGTTTTGGTGTGCTCCTTTGAGAATCTCATTCTCACACCAAAACCGCGTAAATTATGATAAACACGATCAGAAAGCTACTTGAGACTGCCTTACCACCAAATCAACAGTATCAAATATACCCTTGAGTCGATCTCACATTTTCTTAACCGGAAGCCACCAAAAAACATGACATCAGAACATATCTCTAAGGCATAGAAACTTCTCGATTTTGGAGTCCTTTTGGAATGTGATCGGGTTCACATCAACCTCATCGAATCTTTTAAGTAGACGATCTATCCCTTTCCTCCCCAGGTGATATTGCTCCTTTGTTTTCTCTACGGCATGACACAGGTTGTTGCTTCTACTCGCCTTTTCTAAGAAGTAGAGCATCTTCTCCCTTATATCAGGCTGATTGACCTGGTTTTCAATCTCCTTTACCGCCTTCTGATAAGGTAGATGTTTCCCGGTACATGGACACAGAAAGTCTATATAGTGATGGATCAGATGATAGTTTTTTTGATATAACCGGTATAAGACTTCGTCCATAGAGATGTCTGTTCTATCCTTTAACTCCAGAGATCTCATGTATGCTCTCCGCTGCATAGATAACTCAACACGCAGGATGTTTGCGTTATCTCCGACCCGCAATCCCTTTTGTGTGACCTGGAAGTCTTTGTCATACACCGTCAGAGTAGTATCACTAAACCTCATCCGGAAGGAGTGTTGGTCTTTGTTCTTATCCTGAAAGGTATCCAGCTTGGTTGTTTTCTTTCGTTGTCCGTGCTTAAACAAACGGATAATTTCGGTCAGATCTATCTCGTTTGACAGATAGAAGTTCCAAGTCAGATCCACTCGGCTTAGTGTCAACTTCTGTGGGTCAATCTTCCATTCTCTATCATTGAAAGTGTTTTTTATGACGTTGAGAACGTGTTCCATTATGCTTGGATCCATCGTCGGGTAATACAGTTCTTCGGGAACATACTTACCGCTGGACAGAGTGTACGGGTTGATGATAAAACGGATTCCCCCTGGCTCTGGGTATCTTTGTTCGATACGCATGATGATACCATCTGGAAATACATTCGCAGTGTCATAGACTCTGCTAGTGTTCAGATGGTTCTTCTTCCTCAAGTAGATCTGTTTTTGATCATACAGGTCATCCACAATCATCTGTAGTGCAGCAAAGGAAAGCCCCTGCCAATACAGTTCTACCGTGTGAATGCCGCGTTCTGCCACAATCCCCACTATGCCTAAGTCGCCTACCTGCGGCAGGTTTTTGTTGGTTGCTGCCCCGGGCGTAATGCCGCCGTCGGAAATCTGCACGCTGCCGATCTGATCCTCCGTGCCCACCGCCGCGTCTATTACGATAATCTGGCTGTCGGGGTGCAGCCGCCTGATGAGGTCGTGGCAAGCCGCAAGGTTTTCCGCCGTGATGTTTGCCGCAACCATACCGTACACGAAGTCGGGCGTTGCCATCTGTTCATTAAGCAGGCTGCCTACGCGCGGACCGAGACTATCGGAAAACACCTTGTCCGTGCCGATACACATATATACTGGCGGACGGCGGTCGCGACACGAGGCTATTTCCGTGGCGAGGCGTTGTACTGCGTTGAGATTGTAGATGCTGAGTTCTGTCATTGTGCGCTCCTTGGTGCTTGCGACGCGTGCCGCCTGCACAAAATATTGTATTAAATTGTTACCTTTTTACGAAAATTTTAATATAGATGTTACGAAACCTTTGACAAAAAAAGTCGGTTTTTGCCGAGTTGACGCGACGCAGCATTTGTTGCCCCTTTTGCGGATATAATTTGTGTAGAAATTATGCTTGCCGTCACAAGCCGAGGCTTGACTACTATTAGTTTGTTGCCTGAAATGCTTTACGGTTGAAACTCTGACCGTGCGCGCTCCGGTGGCGAAAACGTTTCGCGCCTTTGGGGATTGCATTTTTTTCGAACATTTCGGGTGATGGCAGGCGAGAGTGTACCCGAGCGGTGGGGCTTGTACGGTTAGCGTCGCTTACCCTGCTTACGGCTTCGCCGCGGGAAAGGACATTCCGGGGTTGTTGGCGATGGCGAATGGCCCCAAGGAAAATCTTGAAAAAAGGTCGGAAAACTCTTTATTTTTAATGTTATATGTGCTATTATATATATGTTGACAAAATATACGCTCGCTCAGGCGAGGTGAGGAGGTAGGACTGTGACAACCGGATTTATTTTCGACGCGGCGTCGATTGCCGTGCTTGCAATTGCGTTTATCATCGGGCTTGTTGCCGGCTTTGCCAAGCAAACGGGTAAGGTCATCTGTACTATTGTGGGTATCGTCGGCGGCGTTGTCGGATGCTTTGTCATGATGAACTTCGTGCTGAAAACCAACACCGGGTACATCGGGTTTTATTCCGACATAATGAATTCCGTTTCGGGCTGGTTTAAGGGTAAAAGTTTTACCGAATCGGTCGCCGGGCTGGAAGTTGTTTCCAAGGCTGCTCAAAGCAGTGTTTACGCGCAAAACGACGTTGCAAAACTACTGGGCGAGTGGGTGGTTAACGGCATTGCTTGCTTCCTGATGTGGCTTGTGGCGTACCTTGTTGTGAAGTATGTGCTGCGCGGCATAAACCTGTTGTTGCGTAAACTTGCAAAAGTGCCCGTGTTTAAGAGTATCGACCGTATTTTTGGCGGATTGTGGGCGATTGTGCTTGCATACCTGCTTGTGTTTGGCGTTGCGTACACCGCTTTTGTTGTGATTTGCGTGAAGGTTGGCGGCGAAAACATCGAAAACCTGCTTAAATTGGTGCGAGAAGAAGCGATAGGCAAGTCTACCGTGTTCAAGTTCCTGTGTGATTACAACTTTATCGGTATCTGGTGGGCGAAGTTTGCAAACGTTGACCTTGTAAAACTTGCCAAAATCGGCGAAGAAGTGGCGGCGCCTGTAACAAGCGTCCTTGCACTTGTGTTGTAATTTGCCGAACGTTGTTGAAACGGTTCTGACAGATAGCGGAAGTTGACTAAATGCAAATTTGAATGAGTTACGCGCCGTCCGAGATTATCGGGCGGCGTTTTTTTTGTAGGATCTGTGTCCAAAGTCGGGGGTGTGGGAAAATCCACACATGACAAAAATTAAAGAGGCTCCGTGTCCAATGTTGGGATGCAAGAAAACTCTCGTACTGTAAAATAATCTTAATATTTTTTGCCGGTCGTCCGATAAATCTCGGACGGCTTTTCATCTTTTCTCGCTCATACAATCGCCTTTACAAAACAACTGTTGACAATACCACAACCGCAATGTATAATGTTGCTATAATTACGATGCTGGCGACCTTGTTGCAGAACGCAGAACAATCGACAGCACATCTTCTTGGCTGTATTACCTGTACGGCGTGGACGGCATTGCAGGCTTCCGTTACAACAGCACCACTTACTTGTTCCGCAAGAACATCCAAGGCGATGTTACGCATATCTATACAGAAAGCGGAATGCTTGTAGGTCAATACGCCTATGACGCTTGGGGTAATTGTGCAATTTTGCAAGACACAAACGGCATTGCAACGCTAAACCCGTTCCGGTACCGTAGATACTACTACGATACAGAAATAAATCTGTACTACTTGCAATCTCGCTACTACGACCCCGAAACATGTCGCTTTGTAAATGCCGACGACATTTCCTACCTTGACCCCGAAACCCTTGGCGGACTGAATTTGTACGCTTACTGCGGTAATAATCCGGTAATGGCGATTGACCCAACTGGTACCTTGGCGCTACTGACTAGCATATTAATAGGCATGCTAATCGGAGCTGTGATTGGTGGTATAGGAGGAGCAATATACAGTGGCGTTGTGGCGTATAATAACAATGAAATAGGAATTGACCTAGTAGATTCAATCCTTGGAGGATTTCTATCAGGAGCATTAATAGGCGCAGCCATCGGCGGTATAGCAGGAGCATTGATTTATGCCGCACCTGCAATTGGGTCATTTTTAGGGTCCTCTTTCACATTCGGCAGCTTTGCTCTTGCAAACGGTGGCGCTTTAACTATTACTGTAACTGGAGCACAGTTTGTAGCGGGAGCGGCTTCCCTACTCGGTTTAATTCTTTTATCTCAATGGGAACCGGGTTCGTGGCCAGGAGATGACCCCACAATTTCACCAGGTGATGGTTTTGAGTGGAGAGGCAAAAAACCAGTAGGTGGCGACAAAGGGGCCTGGTATAATCCTTCAACCCACGATTCACTACACCCTGACTTACATCATCCTGCCGGCGTTGATCCACACTGGGATTGGATAAATAAAATTCTAGAAATTGCAATAAGAATATTCCGTAGGTGAAAATGAAATACACAAAAATCAATACAAAACAATATGCCGATAATATTAAGCAAAAATTTCTTGACAATCCTTCTCTTTGGTATAGTGCTATTTTACCAAAAGAAAAAGCAGATGAACTTAGATTAAAATGCGATGGAGACTATTCTAAAATCTGGCATACACACTGCGACCTATGCTATAAAACCATCGACAAATCGACTGGTACGTGCTACTTAGGCGATGATAATTTTAGTTGGCTATGCGAGGAGTGTTATAAAACCACCCACTTAAATCATAAAATTTAATTCTGTTTAAAATATTGGAGTGAAAGAAAAACCTCATGCAGTAAAATATTTTGCATATTTGCTTTTTGCCAGCCGTCCGAAGTAACTCGGGCGGCTTTTCATATTTCTTAACCATCAGCCTTCATTTCCCAAATAGTTATTGACAACTCTCTCGGCGAAAGGTATAATATCTCATATAGTTACGATGCTCGCGACAATGTTACAAGCCAAATTAAAGGCGGCAAATATGCCCTCGGCAAAACAAACGCTTACACAGCAGACAACCAACTGCAAAGCACCACTTACACGGTAAGCCAACAACAACTTGCCTACGTCTATGAGACTGATCAGACGCCGGATAAACGCAACGCCAAGGTCACTCTACCATTCAACGTAGAACAAGTATTCAGTTACGACGGCATAGGTCGTACACGCAGCATAAGTCTTGGAGAAAACTTGTCCAAAGACATTTACTACGCAAAATACGGTGACCATGCAACCAATCGCATAAACAGCATTTGGTTTGGCGTAAACGGCGTTCGCAAAGACAACACAAAATACACCTACGACAAGGCAGGCAACATCGCCACCGTTACAGAAAACGGCAAACTTGCAGCGAGATACTTCTACGACGGACTTAACAGGCTTGTACGTCAAGACGATATAAACTTCGGCACAGTAACCTACAAGTACGACCACGCCGGCAACATTACTTGCAAAACAACATACGCACTTACCTTTGACGAAACATTCGGTACGCCTGTTGAAACGCAAGAGTACACCTACCGTCAACGCGGTTGGCAAGACCAACTTGTTAATCTGAACGGACAAAGTTTTGAGTACGACGCCATAGGCAATCCTACGCTGTATTGCGGTAAGGCAATGACTTGGCAAGGGCGTAGATTGCTATCCTGCAATGGCAGCATATTTACCTACGGCGTGGACGGAATGCGAACAACCAAGACTGCCAACAACGTGACCATAGCCTACTACTATGATGACGGCGACCTTTTGGCAAGGCGCAGAACAACCGGCAGCGCATCTTCCCGGCGTGGTTCAAGTCACTTTGTGGTCGTGAAAAGGTAAAGCACCTTCTGCGATCCTATCGGCAGACAAAACGGTTTCAAACAGTGCGTTTGGTAAAGTAAACGGGCTGCGCGATGCAGGAAGTTGCTATGTCAGACATTAGTAATAAGGTAACGTTTTGCCTTGAAAAGTGGATAAAAGGGTGTAAAAACGGGCAAAAATACCGAGTTATCCACATAATGTCAACAAAATAACCACTTTATCCACACTATTTGTCGAAAAGTGTGCGAGATGGAAAAATTATTGGAAAGGTTGTAATTGAGTTGACCAATAATGTTCCTTGCTCGACCTGACGTCGACGAAGATGTTTTATTTTACGGCACATCGGAATACGCAACGAAAGAACAGACATCAAAGGATTTTTTTAGCAGAAAAACGAAAAATGGACAGTGCTTGTAAGAACTCGTCTGACAAACGACAAGCCTTGAACTTTTTTTTTGAACGTTTCAAAAAAGGTTTTTGTCTAAACAAGGGTTTTATTCCGAGCCGAATATCCGAAAGGATCAAGAAAAAGCCAAAAAAACAAATAATAACATAAATATAATACAAATATATAGTTATAAATTGTAAAGATGAGTTTGCTGAGATAAAATTTAGATTTTTTATAAAAGATATTGTTATTGCGTTTTTTTTGAATTTACTTATTGCTTTGTTGAATTTGCGTAGAATAGATGTATTTTTATTTATTGGAATTAAAGCAAAAATGCACAAAAATATATGTAAAAGAAACATTTTTTTGCGAAAAGGGTTTTCATTCGTCCCGGTTCTGAAGAAAATGTGTTTTTTTAGAATATTCAAGCAGACGTCTTTTTTTTGTAAAAAACTATTCTAAAAATCAAAGTCACGGCATTCAGAGTGCAGAAAACATTTTTTTCTTTCTGAAAGGTGGAAAAGACCGTGGTATCTATGTTTTGTGCTTCAAAGCAAGTAAAATGCTTAGAATCGGACAGGTAATGTGTATTTTGTCGCTATCGGATTTGAAATAAACAATTTAGTCGAAAGAAAGCGCTGTTTGGAGCCTGAATAAGACAAGAATGCCGTGCAAAGCCACTTACAAATGAGTTTAAGGGGCTTAATGTACCTCAATTCTTGTCTTTTTAACATTCCACGCAGTAATATTTATATAAATCTAAAAGAAACCGATATTTTTCATTGTTCTTGTTTCACGTGAAACATTGTCCTCGTGAAGTGTTTGGATTCTGCTGTTGTTTCACGTGAAACAAAAAGATGGGAATATTAGATAACAAGACGTCCGAGGTTACACGTGAAACAAATCCGAGTAATTCTATTTTTTAACAAAACAGAAAGAAACAAAGGTTTTTTTGATAAGAAACGAAGTTTGTCTCAAGATTTTGAAAATTAAATTGCAGAAAAGAAGAAAAACCTTGAAAATAAAGAGAAAATTAAGACAAGCCGCCAACATTTTGCTTAAAATGGGCTTTGTAGCCATATTTATTTCGTTTTCTTTGTGAAAATATCTTGGTTTTATAAATAATTGTAAGAGTTTTGTATAGTCGTAATCTATTTGCTGTTTCTGAAATGTAATAGACAGAATTTTCGCGTTTTGGACATAAAAAGAATGCTGAAAAGCGAAAAAAAAACGATATTTTTCTGAAAAACTTAGTTTTTTACCAGAATAGACCGTAATTATCAATTAAATTTGCCGAAAATATACGATGGCAACCGAATAAAATAGGGGATCGCACCTCTTAAAAAAGAAATCGGATAGGTTATAGAAGAAATCGAATGGGAATAAAAATAAAATGCACCATGCTTGTAGATAGATAATAAAGCGCAATGGATTCTGTTTGTCGTGGAAAGTTTACTTTTACCAAAAAAGAAAGGCGAATCAAGAAGAAACAAAAATGAACAATGACGTATGTATTATTTCTATTGAAGTCAAAATTTTGAGCAATTGGGTATCCTGAAAATCAAAAAACATTATTAAACTTGCGGCAGAAAGGCTATTTTGACCAAGTTTTATAACATATTTTATTGCTTGTGAAGGGTGAAAAACATTCTAAAAAGTTCTGTTTGTTTTGCTCCACTGCGCTTTTTTTTGATTGATGTAGTCAGATGGAGATAATAATTTTTTGTTTGGAAAATTTGCAGGAAAGAAATTGCGTGATACTTAGATTAGCATGTCGTTTTCTTTTGTAAAAAATATTACCATTATTTTTATAAACATCATATAAAATTTTGATTTTCTTATAAGATTAACGGAAAATCAAATGTGCAAAATTGCAAAAGAAATAATCTAAAATCATAGAAGTATCGCTTTGTCGGATAAGATAATAAAATCGGAAGCGGTATTATTTTTCGCTTTAAGACATTTTACAAACAAATTTGCAATGTTGTGTTATATTTTAGGTCAAAAAACGCCTTTTTGATGCATTTCCTGTTAAAAAACGCAAAGAATTGACTTTTAGTAAATGTTTGCCGTAATAATTATATATTTTAATTTATCCATTTATTAGATGAATTCCGGTAAAAATAATCTTTTTCTGTGGTTTTTACGATTTGTGCAAGACGAAAACGTATCTAAAAAAATGTGTGATCGTGTGAAAATTGCCTTTATTGTGTGAAAATTTTATCTTAGGGTTAACGCCATCACTAAAAACCTCGGGGATGCCCTTTTCCATTCTTCCGTGTGGACGTTCGCTCGGTGTAATTCGGGCTGGTTATTTGTCGGAAAAACGGTAAACTTTATCTGAAGTCTGCTCTTTATGTGAAAATCGCAATAAAATAATTCTTCTTACGACGAATACGTACGGTCGCAAGGCTTTTGTTTTGGATTTTTGTGTTTGAAATGAATATTCCGATTTGTTTGTTGCTGTCTTTCTCTTGTTTTGTACCCTTGGAGTAATCCGTCTTTGTGTGAAATTTATCGACGTTGCGTGAAATGTGTCAACGATATGGAAAATTTGCCAACAGATGACCTCTCTTTTGTCCGATCATGGCAAGCCGGAACCGTTAAAATGAAGTACTGTATCGGTGGCGATGACGAGCGCAGTTTTGCGACCTATGGAAAAATCAGAATTCTATAAGCTGCTGAAATAAGATTTATGAATAACAAAATCTTGATGGATTATACCCATCAAACACTCATTCTACTGTTGGTAGAATGGTTAAGATTATATAAATATGTTATTCTACTATTGGTAGAGCCCGTTTTTGAAGCGCGAAGCTGCATATTGTTTTCCGTAAAAACAACTAAAAAAGTACAATTTTACCGGTAAACAGGTGGCGTTTAAGCAAAAAAAACAAGGCTCCATAATAAATGCCGGGGTGCAGAAAAAAACAAAAACAGCCGTCCGAGATGTCCGGGACGACTGCTAAAAAGTAAATATGCAAATTATATTACCGTGCGAGAATTTGCACCCCGACATTTGAAACAAAACCAAAAACAAACGCACTCCCGGAAGTAAATACTTTTGAAGCGCGTTTGTTTGTTGTAAAAATCGTTATACGTATTCTTTTTTTTGTGACGGTCAGGCACTTTTGCCCTGACGTTAGTCGCCGATTTTGTTTCTGAACGATTCGCTCATCCACTCGTCGATCAGCTTGCAAATTCTGTCAAGGTCATCGGCGGTGTAGTAGTCTATGTAAATGCGTCCCTTGTTGCCGTTGCCCAGTGCGGAAACCTTTGTCGCAAACGCGCGTTGCATGTTGCCTACCAAATCTTTCAGTTCCTTGCTTTCTTCTACGGGCTTTTGTTCCACCTTTTTCGGGTTAAGGAACTCGCGCACCATTTTTTCCATTTCACGCACTGTCATCTGGTTGTCGCAAGCCTTAAGTGCCAACTTGTATTGGCTTTGTTGCGGCACAACCACAAGCGTTCTTGCGTGTCCTGCGGAAAGTCGCCCGTTTTCAATCAGTGCAATAACGTCGTCGGAAAGCGTCAACAAACGCAACGTGTTTGCCACTGCGCTGCGGCTTTTGCCAATGCGGTCGGCTGCCATTTCCTGAGTCATGTTAAACTCGTTCATCAGCACCTTGATGGCTCGTGCCGCTTCGATGGGCGACAGATCCTCACGCTGCAAGTTTTCAATCAGGCTTATTTCCTTAATTTGTTGCGACGTATAATGTCGTATAACTGCCGGAATGGACGTCTTTCCTGCGATTTTGCTTGCGCGGAAACGGCGTTCACCGGCGATAATCATAAAGCGTCTGCCTACGGGCACAACCACTATGGGTTGAATTACCCCGTGCAACTTAATGCTTTCGGCAAGTTCGTTCAGGGCGTCCTCGTCAAAGTTTTTGCGCGGCTGCTCGAAGTTGGGGTCTATGTCCGTCAGCGGGATTGCCACAACGGCGTCGTCTGAAGTCGGCGTCACGGTGTCGCTGATGTTTATCGGGTTGATGTCGTCGGCGTCGTTAAGGCCGAGAAGTGACGCAAATCCGCGTCCTAATCCTTTGTTTCCTGCCATTTCAGTTATCCTCTCTGTTCAAAAATTGCTTGGCAAGTGCGCCGTATGCGACTGCTCCCGTGCATTTGGGCGCGTGTTTTACAACTGGCACGCCAAAACTGGGCGACTCGACAAGGCGCACATTTCTCGGCACGGGCACGGTGTAAATTTTACTGCCGAAGTACTTGTACAGTTCTTCCGTAACCTGCTTGCTCATAGTGGTGCGCGTGTCGTACATTGTCAGTATTACGCCGCTTATCGTCAAGCTGTTGTTAAGGCGTTGTTTGACGATGCGGATGGTGTTCATAAGTTGGCTCAGCCCTTCCAGCGCAAAAAACTCGCTTTGGATGGGTATGATTACGCTGTCGGCGGCAACAAGCGCGTTAAGCGTAAGCAGTCCCAGGCTCGGCGGGCAGTCGATAAAGATAAAATCGTAGTCGTCCCTTATCGGTTGCAGCGCGCGGCGAAGCGAACTTTCTCTGTGCGGCACTGAAACAAGGTCCACTTCTGCAGCGGCAAGGTCCATGTTGCATGGCAAAATAGACAACCCCTCGATCATGGTGGGTCGTATCACGTGTTCGGCTGAGGTTTGCCCCATCAAAAAGTCGTAGCAACTGACGTCGAGTTCGTTTTTCTCTATGCCGTAGCCGCTGGTTGCGTTACCCTGGGGGTCGAAATCCAGCAAAAGAACTTTTTTGCCGTTAAGTGCGACATATGCCGCAAGGTTTATTGCCGTGGTTGTTTTGCCCACGCCGCCTTTTTGGTTGGAAAAGGATATTACTTTGCCCATTTTGTGCTCCTGTTCGGCAGATGTATGCCTGATTGTTACATTAAATGATACCACAACGCGCAAACTTTTTCAACAAATATCGTCATTTATTTTATTAAATTAGTGCGAAACGTGTCCCGTGGGGCAGCAAGGTCGCAAAAGTTTTCGCAGGTGTGGTAAACGGCTTGAAAAATGCACAAAAAAGTGATAAAATACAATATTGAAAAACGGACAAGAGAACGTTTGCGACGATATTCGCGACGTCTGTGCGACAACAACGCAATTTGCGGCGTGCAGACATACTTTGCGAAAAGTGCGGCTTGGCGAGAAAGAAGTAAAACAAGACAGTATTACCGCAAAACGTCGCTTGCCCGAAAAGAGGTTTTATGAAAGAAAAAACGATAGTAGCGTTGTCTACGGCGAGAGGAAAAAGTGCCATTGCCGTCATTCGTATGAGCGGCGAGGACTCTGTAGAAATCGCAAAAAAGATATTTGCGCCTATGCCGAAAGAGGCAAACATGCTCAAGGTAGGCAGGTTGCAGACTAAAAACTTTGTCGAGCACGCTATGTGCGTGTATTTTGTCGCTCCGCACAGTTACACCGGCGAAAACATGGTGGAGTTTCACTGTCACGGCGGACCTGCGGTGGTGCATGCGGTAATCGAAGCGTGTCTGAAAAACGGCGCGGTGCCTGCGCAAAACGGCGAGTTCAGCAAGCGCGCATTTGTAAACGGCAAACAAAACCTTACCAATGCCGAGGGTATAATCGAAATGATAGAGGCGGAAACGGCTTCTGCGGCAAAGGCAGGGGCTGCGCTGATGGAAAACAAACTCGGCAAAAAAATCGTCGATTTGCAGGACAGATTGCTGGATCTGGTGTCGGCGGGCGAGGTGGTGCTGGACTACCCGGAAGAGGACCTCGAAATGCCTACCGGTAAGCAAATTTTGCATACGTTGCAAGAAATTCGCGACAATCTTGATGGTCTTATCCGTACATCCACCCTTGGAAAGGTGGCAAGATACGGCATTGACGTGGCAATTGTAGGCGCGCCTAATGTGGGCAAAAGCAGCCTTTTGAACGCACTG
>OGOZ01001645.1_pt1 | contig 12075 bp, 12 predicted proteins | sample 1552801 | NCBI WGS metagenome assembly OGOZ01 (sample SAMEA2580196, study PRJEB22360) | human gut metagenome | biome: human gut; feature: human-associated habitat; material: faeces | place: Denmark | collected 2008/2010
AAGTATTCTTGCTTTCCTGTTTATTATCCGATTGGAAACGGAAGGTTTAATATAGATAAATCAATCGAAGATATATTATGGATTAAGGAGGTATATTTTAATGAAATACACAATTAGAAAAGAAAAAAAAGAAGATTGTATGGGAGTCTCTCATGTAATAACAATAGCATGGAATGAAACTTATAAAGAAATTGTTTCTGATGAGATATTAAATAACATGTATAAAAATGAAAAAGATAGAGCTCAAAGAGCATATGGTAATTATAATGAAGAAGAAAATAATCAATATGTTTTAGAAGTAGATGATGAAGTTGTAGGATTTATTAATATTGGTAAGTCTTATATAGATGGGTTTGATGGATGTGGTGAATTATATGCTTTATATATAATTGGTAAATATAAAGGTTTTGGTTTTGGTAAAATGCTTCTAAATAAAGCAAAAGAAGAATTGAAGAAAATGGGTTATGATAAAATGGTAATAGGGTGTTTAGATAAAAATCCATCAAATGAATTTTATAAACATATGGGTGGTAAATATGTAAAGACTCATATCTTTGAAAAACTTAACTTAGATGAAAATCTTTATCTTTTTGATATTTAGGAGGTTATATGAAAATTATAGTTGGATCAGAAAATATTTCTAAGATTAAGTCTATGGTTAGTTCATAACCATTAAATGATGAAACTCTTAAGGGAGCACTTAATAGAAATAATGATTTGTATAAACATTGTATTAACAATAAAATTGAATTTGATTTATTAATAAGTATTGAAAGGGGGATATGAACAAGTTCTTAACAATTATTTTATAATTACATATGCTTGTTTGATGATTAAAGATAAGAAATACTATGTTGGTAAATCAAATGGTTTCTTTAAAAGAGCTGAATTCGATATGAGTGCTGTTCTTTGTGCGTTAGAAACTTATTATAACCAAGATAAATAAGAGATATAGACGATAAATTGAATTAATTATAGTAATTTAATTAATGGTTATTTATATGATATAATATAAGAAATTAGGAGGATTTATGGAATTAGTAATAATGGCTGCAGGTATGGGTAGTAGATTTGGAGGGCTTAAACAAATTGAACCAGTACATAAGAATGGAGAATTCATTATAGATTATTCTATATATGATGCAATTAGATATGGATTTGATAAAGTTGTTTTTATAATTAAAGAAGAAAATTATGAAGTATTTAAAGAAACAATTGGAAATAGAATATCTAATAAAATAAAAGTTGAATATGTTTTTCAAAAAAATGATAATGTGCCTTTTGAAGTACCTAGTGATAGAGTTAAACCATTGGGAACAGCTCATGCGATATTGTGTTGTAAGGATATTGTAAAAGATAACTTTCTTGTGATAAACTCAGATGATTTTTATGGAAGAGATGCATTTGAGGTAGCTAGTAATTATCTAAAAAGTAATCATCCATCTAATGAATTTGGTATGGTAGGTTATTTAGTTAATAACACTCTTACTGAAAATGGTTCAGTTAAAAGAGGAGTATGTGAAGAAAATAATGGTATAGTTACTAACATAGTTGAATGCTCTGTTCAAAATGTTAATGGAAAAGTAGTGCCTCACCACTTGATGGACGTGATAGTTTTGAAGTTAATGATGGAGTGTTAGTTTCTATGAATATGTTTATGTTTACACCTAAAATATTTGATTTGTTAGAACATGACTTTTTAGAATTCTATAAAAATAATGTTAATAACTTGTTAAAATGTGAATATTTAATACCTGAAGTAGTATGTGATAATATAAAAAAAGGAAATATTGTTTTTAAGACATTTAAAACAACTTCAAAATGGATGGGAATAACATATAAAGAAGATAAAGAAAGTTTAGTTGAAGGTATTAACTTATTGATAGAAAAAGGTGAATATCCTGATAAGTTGTGGCAGTAGTCACAACTTTTTGTTATAATAATCTTAATTTGAGTTGATAGTTATGTTAGAAGAATTAAATAAAAAATATGATAGATTACAATTAAAGTATGGATCTAAAGAGTTAGATTCTATTTATAATGGAGGATGTACTGAATCTCCGGATATATGTTTTGTATTTATGAATCCTACTGGTAGAAATATAGCTTCTTTAAAGACTTGGAAGGGAAGGAAGAGTCCGTGGATAGGAACTAAAAATATTTGGACTTTATTTTATAATATAGGTCTTCTTGACGAAGAAATATTTAATCAAATTAAAAGCAAGAAAGCTATAGATTGGACTTATGAGTTTGCTGACGAAGTATATGAGTGTGTTAGTAAACATAAATATTTTATAACTAATTTAGGAAAGTGTACACAAGTAGATGCTAGACCTTTAAAAGATGAAGTGTATCTTGAATATCTAAAACTTTTATATAAAGAATTTGAAATAATAAATCCTAAAGTAATAGTATTATTTGGTAATCAAGTTAGTTCAATAGTTTTAGGTACTAAAGTGTCAGTGTCAGAGTGTAGATGTAAGATGTTTACTTTAAAAGTAAAGAATCAAGAATATAAAGTTTATTCAGTATACTATCCAGTTGGTAATGGTAGCTTTAATGCACCAAAAGCTATAGAAGATTTAAAATATATAATAAATGAGGTAAGAAAATAATATGTCAAAAGTATCTAATGTGCTTACAATGATAGAACTTTTAAATACTGGACGTAAATATAGTATTAAAGAATTATCACAAGAACTTGAAGTAAGTGAAAGAATGATAAGAGTATATAAAGAAGAACTAGATAAATGTGGAATATATGTCGATACAATAAAAGGCCCATATGGAGGATATGTATTAAATCAAAGTGTTAGAATGCCTCTTAGAAAGTTTAATAAAAAAGATTTTGAGTTACTTAATAAATATATTGAATTAGAAAGTGATATGGATTTAAAGAATAAACTAGTGATACTTCAAGATAAAATTAGAGGTGTTTATATTGGAAGTAAGCAAGAAGAGAATGAACTTAATTTAAAAGATGAAACACTTAAGAAGTATAATATTCTAACTAGAGCAATAAAAGAAAAACGAAAAGTTAAGATAAAATATTATTCTTATGGTAAAGGAGAAAATACTAGAATAATAGATCCTGCGAATATGTTTTTATTTCAAGATGGTTGGTATTGTGCGGCATTTTGTGAACTTAGAAAAGATATAAGACATTTTGAATTAAGAAGAATAATAGAATATGAATTATTAGATGAAAAGTTTGAGTAGAGACGAAATATTTCCTCTTTAAGTAGTAAGTTTTACTTAAGGAGGATTTTTTATGGAAAAGAATATGAAAGTTAATTTTGAATATTTGAAAGGAAGAGTGGTTGATACTTTTGATAATACTGATACAGAGTTTATAAATTATGAACTATCTAAGTTAGATAAACCTACTCTTGTAAGTGGAATTGGTGGTAGTAGTGTTGTTAGTGATTTTGGAGCTAAAGTGTTAAGTGTTAAAAATTCAATTGTTGTTAGAAATACAGAACCGAGGGATATGATTTATATGGATAAAAGTGGGTATTCTAATGTAATAGCATGTAGTTATAGTGGGAATAACTTTGGAGTTGATTTATCATTTGATAATAATCTTAAAAAATATTTATTATCAAGAAATACAAATGAAGAAGCTGTAAATTTACAATATAAAACAACTATAGATAATGAAAGAAGTTTTATATCACTTGGTGCTACTTTAATACCTATTAGTGTTCTTATTAATTATTATTTGAATGGTGATGAGTCTTTTTTAGATGATATAGAAGAATGCGTATTTTCGTTTGATACGGAATGTGATGTTTATGAAATATTTAGTGGTTATGATACAAGTACAACAAGTAAGTATTTAGAAAGTACTATGGTAGAGTCTGGTATAGGAATACCAATTGTTCATGATAAATATTCATATTGTCATGGAAGAAGTACAATGTCTATAAATAATAATAGTATAGCTATATTTTTAAATAGAAATACAGAATTAGATAGATTATTACTTAGAGAAATAAGTAAATACTATAAAAATGTTATAGTTATTGATGGTAAATATAAAGATATGATACTTGATGATTATCAAATGTTAGTGCAAGCTATGTATTTAACTAAATTTATTGCCGAAAGTAAAAGTAAAGACTTATCTAAAGTTGAATATAGTCCTTTGTGTAAAACTTTATATAAATGTAAATTTACTATGTGATAAATACTATTTACTTGTTATTTGGCTATTTATGATATATAATACACCTTAAGGTGGGTGAAATTATGATAGAAGAAGTAATTCAATATGGTTATAAATATGAGAAGAACTATGATTTATATTTAGTAAGACGTGTAGATGGTGAACATCTTCGTTATGTGGTTCCATCTGGATTATTTAAGAATATAGTTATGGAAGAAGAAAAAAGACTTGGTAAAAAGTTATTTGTAGTTAACGAGGATGGATTTATACACTTTGATTCAAAAGGAACAAATGCTATAGTTGATTTAAAAGGATTAAATTATACTACTGAACAAGTTGATGAAATTGTAAGAGGCATAGAATCTCAATATGTAGTGACTATGGAACCTAAAAGTGTTGGAAGAAGTAGATTCTTAAGTATTTTTAAAAATATTGGTAGAAAGTAACATTGTTACTTTTTATTTTGTTTGAAAAAATACACTTAAATGATATAATTTATGTATGGAAACAAAAGATATAGAAAAAAAATTAGTTGATTTTTTAGAAGTACTTAACGATATTGGTGTAAAGTTAGAAATAGATTCTAAAAATAAAAGAGTTAATGAATTAGAGAGTATTACATCTGATTCATCTTTTTGGAATGACATGGAAAATGCTAAGAACGTACTTAGTGAATTAAAAGGTCTTAAAGATGTTTGTACTAAATATAATAATCTTTATTCATCTATAAATACATTATTAGAAATGTTAGAGCTTGAATTAAGTCAAGAAGATTTAACAAGTGTTATCGATGAAGTAAATAAGATAGAAAAAGAACTTGAAAGGATTAAATTGTTTGCATTATTAAGTGGAGAATTTGATTCTAATAATGCATATGTTGAGATACATAGTGGTGCTGGTGGAACTGAAAGTAATGATTGGGCAAATATGCTTCTTAGAATGTATACTAGATATTTTGATAAGAATGATTATAAATATGAAATAATAAGTAGACAAGATGGTGAAGAAGTTGGAATTAAAGGATGTACATTACTTGTTAAAGGATATTATGCTTTTGGATATTTAAAGGGTGAAACTGGTGTTCATCGTTTAGTAAGAATAAGTCCATTTGATAGTAATAGTAGACGTCATACTTCTTTTGCATCAGTACTTGTTACACCTGAAATAAATAAAAAATTAGAAGTAGAAATAAAAGAAAGTGATTTAAGAATAGATGTGTATCGTTCTAGTGGATGCGGTGGTCAAGGAGTTAATACTACAGATTCAGCAGTTAGAATTACACATATACCTACTGGTATAGTAACATCATCTCAAATGGAAAGAAGTCAACTTAGAAATAAAGAAATAGCACTAGAGATGTTAAAAAATAAATTATACATTCTTAATCAAAAAGAATTTAATGATAAAATCAAAGACTTAAAGGGAGATGTGATGGATGTTAACTTCGGAAGTGCTGTTAGAAGTTATGTAATGTGTCCATACACATTAGTAAAAGATACTAGAACAAATTATGAAACATCTAATGTAGATAAGGTTTTAGATGGTGATATACAAGAATTCTTAGAAGAATATTTAAAGAAATAGTGGATTATTTACTATTTTTTGTTTACACTTTTTTTTATTATTTTTGATATAATGAATAGTAGAAAGTGGAGGTTTTATGATATTAAAAGCAATTTCCTTTAATATGTGCCATCGGTGAAGGGCTTGATGGTAGAATTGATGTACGTAGACAGGCAATGTTACTAAAAAAGTATAAGCCTGATATTATTTTTCTACAAGAAATTGATGTATATACTAAGCGTGCATATAATAAAAATCAAATCTATACTTTTAGTAAATATACTGGTTTACCTTACAGAGCTATGGGAACTAATATTAAATACAAAAACGGGTTTTATGGTGATGGACTTTTATCTCGTTTTCCTATTGAATATTCTGCAAATTATTTGTCTCCAACCACCTCTCCTGAACATGAGCAACGTGGATTTTTATGTATTAAAGTTGGTGTTGGAACTATTAAGCTTAATTTGTTTTCCCTACATCTTTCCGTTTTTGAAGAAGAACGTGTTTTGTCTAGCAAAGCTCTATTGCGTATAACTTCTAATATAAATAAGTCTGAAGGCATTATTATTGCAGGAGATTTTAATGTTGGTGTTAAAAAAATTGGAACACATAGATATACTTATGAGCAAAAGGATTCTTTTGAGGAATATGAAATTTTAAAGAAAAAGTTTCATCATTTAGAAAATACTGAATCAACTTGGTTTTCTAAAGATGGAGTTGGCTGTATTGATTCTTGCTTTTATTCTAATAATTTAAAGCTTACTAAATTTGAAACGATTCCTACTCAAGTTTCTGACCATTATCCTATTTATATGGAGTTTGTAATTTGAATAACGTTTTTGGGGATAGCCCCAAAAACGTTATTTTTTCTCTAATTTCATTGAAAGTAATTTACTTATTCCGCTTTCCTCCATTGTTATTCCATATACAGTATCTGCTGCTTCCATTGTTCCTTTTCTATGTGTTATTACTAAAAATTGTGTTTCTCCTGTAAATTTTTTCAAATAATCTGCAAACTTGTATACATTTACATCATCTAGTGCAGCTTCTATTTCATCTAATACACAGAATGGTGCTGGATTTATTCTTAATATTGAAAATAGCAATGCTATTGCAGTAAATGCTCTTTCCCCACCTGATAGTAGCATCATGTTTTGAAGTTTTTTTCCTGGTGGTTGTACTTCTATTTCTATTCCACAATTTAATATATCTGTTTCATCTGTTAATTTTAGTTCTGCCTTGCCTCCTCCAAATAGTTCTTTAAATACCTCTCCAAAGTTTTTGTTTATTATATTGAATTGCTTTTCAAATTGTTCTTTCATTATTTTTGTCATATCTTGTATTACTTTTTTCAATTTACTACTAGCATTTTCTAAATCTAGGCGTTGCTCGCACATATAGTCATATCTTTCTTTTGTTTGTTTGTATTCTTCAATAGAATCTATATTTATGCTTCCTAAATTTTTGATTTCATCTCTTAAATGTTTTACTTCCTTTGTTGTTTCTGCAACATTATTTGGCTTTTTAAATTCTCCTGCTGTGTTTGGAGTTATTTCATAGTCTTCCCACATTTTATTTATTATTTGTTCAAGTTCAACATCTAATTTTGATTTTTTCACTTCAAGTTTATTTGCCTGATTTTTAATTTCTTCAATTATCTTATATTTTTCCTCAATTTCAGTTTCTGCTTTGGTTATTGCCATGTTTTTGTTTGATTTTTCTTGTTTTAATTTCTGGGCAGTTTCAGAGCTTGTACTAACCTCTATTTTTATTTGTTCAATATTTTGTTTTAGCTCCTCTATTGTTTTAGTTAATTCTTCGTTTTCAACTTTTAGATTTTTGCTTTGCTGCTTTTTATTTTCAATTTTGCTCATATTTGTTTGCAATTCATTTTCAATTCTTGATAAGATTTCCTCTAATGAGTTGCTGCTTTCATCAAATGAGCTTACTGATATTTTTAAATTTGTTATATCAAAATTTAAGTCATCTATATATTTTTGATTTTTCTTGTTTTTCTCTGCAAAATTTTGAATTGCAGTATTTAAAATTGTAATTTCTTGTTCTAATTCTAGATGTTTTTGCTCTATTACTGCTTTTTCTTCTTTGTTTTTATCTATTGATTCTACTATTTCATTAGTTTCTGTTTTTAGCTTATCAAGCTTTGTTTCTAAGCTTGAAATTGTTTCTTCTATTGACTCTAATCTTTGTTCTTCTGTTGCATATTCAATTTCGGTTTCTCTTGAAGATGCTTCTATACTTGTTATTTCTTCTAATAAACTTTCTATTGAATTTTCATAATCTTCTTTTTCTTTGGTTATTTTTTCTATTTCTTTTTGTATCTTTTCTATTTCTTTTTCTAATTGTTTTATTTGTGCTGTTCTTCCTATAATGCTGTTTGTTTTTTGTGTTGTTGAACCACCTGAAATTGCTCCACTTGGATTTATTATATCTCCCTTTAATGTAACTATTCTAAAGCTATATTTGTTCTGCTTTGCTATTACTATTGCTGTATCCATATCATTTACTATTACTGTTTTTCCAAGTAAATTTGAGATAATTTCTTCATATTTTTTATCTGTTTTTATTAATTTTGAGGCTACTCCAATTACTCCTTGTGTTCCATTTGTTATAAGTTTATCAAGATTTTTTCCTTTTACTGAGGTTATTGGTAAAAATGATGCTCTTCCTAAATTATTTTTTCTTAAATATTCTATTAATTTTTTTGCATCTTCTTCCGTCTCTGTTACTATATTTTGAAGTGTTTGCCCAAGTACAGTTTCAACTGCTAATTGATATTCTTCTGGAACAGTTATTAAGCTTGCTAAAACTCCTCTTACCCCTTTATTTAAGTTGCTATCTACCTCACATTGTGTAAGTACTGATTTTACTGCTCTTGAATAACCTTCCTTTTCCTTTTCCATTTCTTGCAAGAATTTTTGCTTAGAATCTTTTATTCTATATTCTTGTGTTAAATTGTTTATTTTATTATCAAATTCAGTTATTTTTGCATTTGCTTCTTCACGTTTTACTTTAATATCTTCTAATCTTTTTTGGCACTCATTTCTTTTACTTTCTTTTTCGTTAAAGGTTTTTAACAAATCAGATTTTAACATTCTTTTTTCATCTAATTTAGATATTGTTTCTTGAATTTCATTTTTAACTGTTTTTGAGCGTTTGTTTAAGTTTTCATTGTTTATTTCAAGAGTATTTATTGCTTCTCTATTTTCATATTTTGCTTCTGTATTTTTTTCTACTTGTTTTTTCTTTTCTTCTATTTCAACTTCTTCTTTAGATAGCTTACTTGTAAGTTCTTGTAGTTTATTCTCTTTTTCTTCTAATTCTAATACAAATTTTTCTCTATTTGCCAATAAGTTATCTTTTTTATTAATTCTATTTTCTTTTTCCTCTAAAATTTCAGCATTACGTTTTTTTAGTTCTTCAATTTCTTTTAAATATGTATCGCTATTTTGATTGTTGTTTTCAATTTTTGTTTTTTGAACATTTATATCAGAGTTAATTTGCTCAATTTTCTTTTCACTTTCAAAGCCTAAATTTTGAGTTTCTTCTATTTTTGATATAATTTCTTCTAACTCAGTTTTTAAATTTTCCTTTAAGTTTTGCAGTACAGAAAGTCTGCTTTCTTCATCTTCTTTTTGTGAATTTATTATATCTATATCTTTTACTAACTCTTCTATTTTTACCTTATATGTATCTATATTATATATAAATAAGCCTATTTCTATAGATTTTAACTCTTCTCTTAAGCTTAAATATTTTTTAGCTTTTTCTGCTTGATTTTTAAGTGGTCCAATATTTGCTTCTATTTCTGCTAATATGTCGTTTATTCTTAGAAGATTCAATTTTGTTTGTTCCAACTTTTTCTCTGATTCTGTTTTTCTTGCTCTATACTTTACAATTCCTGCTGCCTCTTCAAATATATTACGTCTATCTTCAGATTTGTTGCTTAAAATATCATCTATTTTACCTTGACCAATTATTGAATATCCATCTTTTCCAATTCCAGTATCCATAAATAGTTCTTGAATATCTTTTAACCTACAAGGTGCTTTGTTTATAAAATATCCACTTTCACCATTTCTAAAAATTCTTCTAGTTACAACTACCTCTGCAAACTCTATTGGAAGCTTACCATCAGTGTTATCAATAACTATTGAAGCTTCTGCAAATCCTAATGATTTTCTGTTTTGAGTACCAGCAAAAATAATGTCTTCAGACTTTGTACCTCTTAAAGACTTAATACTTTGTTCTCCAAGCACCCACCTAATACTATCTGATATATTGCTTTTACCAGAACCATTAGGTCCTATAACGGTTGTAATACCTGGCATAAATTCTAATACTGTTTTATCTGCAAATGATTTGAATCCTTGCATTTCTAATCTCTTTAAATACATTGTAAAACCTCTCTATCTTCGATTTTAATATAATATATCAAAAGTCGAAAATAGTCAAGAACTTTTTATTGTGAGCTCGAAAAAAGAAAATCCCAAGAAGAATTAATCTTCTTGGGATTAAAGTATCACTTTACTTGAAATAAATTTTCATTCCAGTTTCAGTTTGCTCTATCCTGTACCCCATGTCTTTGGCCTCTTCGATTGCCTTAGCATCCATAGCGTACACTATCTTGTCATTATAATACAAGAATCCATAATCATCGAACAATCTATCCCCTTTGATGAAATCGTCAATTGCATCGTTAATTGCAATTATGGATTTATCATACGGCAATACATCGCTCAACAATTTCCGCAATCTTTCATCCTTTTTTGCCTTCTTTGTAGAAATTGCGTCCTTCAAGTTCATGCAAATACCAGTTGCGTTTTGTTCTGCCTTGGAAACATTCAATTTTTTCATTAGGATACTTCCTTTAAATGTATTTTATATGCAAAAAGCATATAATGCATATATAATACCATAATTAACATAATGTTGTCAACCTTTTTTATCAAAAAACTCTTAATGGTCCTGTCTTATTTTTTCGATTTCGTCTTTGTTTAAACCTGTTATTTCTTTTATATCTTCAATAGACATTTGTTTCTTTAAAAGTATTTGTGCTATTTCCCTGCTCTTTTTATTTTCGCCTTCTTTGATGCCCTCTTTCATTCCTTCTTTCACGCCCTTTTTTATTCCTCTTTCTTCTCCCTTTCTTATTCCTTCTTCTTCTCCATTTTTATATCCATCCTTATATCCAACATTTTGTGCATATTCTATTGAGGCTTGTTCATCTCTTATGTATTTTTCCTTTAACTCTGCTATTCTCCTTAACTTCTCATTTCCACTTACTTGCTCTAGTTCTTCTATGGCTTTCTTTATATTTTTATTCTCTTCCATAATTTGAATTACCTCACTTTCATTTGGATTATCCATAAACATCATCCATTGACATATTGCATTATCTGGCTCTTCTCTATATTTCCTTCTTGCCTTTGGTAATTCTATTATAATTAATTCTAGTCTATCTGTCAATATTCTTTTCCCTGTTAATTCATCTCATATTTGCCATTTTACTCCTATTTCCTCTATTCCTTTTAATTCTTCTAATTCATGGTCTAATATTGCTATACTTATTGTCTTCTCTAACTTTCCAAATCTATCCCCCCTCTTTATTTGTCTTGAATATGCATCCGCCCAGTAAAACAGTATTCTCTCTGGCTCACTTTCACAATGTTTTAATTGTATCTCTATTATACAATGTGCTCCATTTTCCAGTTCTGCTCTCAAATCCATTACTCCTAACTTATCCTCTGCTTCTTCTATATCCACATATCTATTTTTATCAGTTGTTTTAATCTTTACTTCCTCTCTTAATATGTCTGATGTTAAAGCTCCTAGTAAATCTTTATTCTCTTCACGAAACAATGCGTGAAATACCACATCTAATTTGGGCAACAACAATTTTCCCTGCTCTTGTAAATTTTGGTTTTGTTCCATACAATACTCCTCCTTTTAAAACGGGCTTATTATGGACTAAACCCATTTTACAAATTTTTAATTTTAATCTTGTTTTGGATTTATTTAGATTTAATACCTTTAGAATTTTAAGAATAAAACTGAAATCCATTTTTTGACCTTTTTAGAAATATAGGTCAAGATTAATATGTAAATAATATATCATACCCAATATCATATTGCAACAAAAATCGTTCATCAAATTTCTACATCTTTCGACACAGTTGCTTTGTTGTTTGGTAATAGTTTTAATCTGGTAAATTATAAAAAATTACAAATTGCAACCATTTTTGCAATTTGTAATATAATTGTAACATTACTCACATATAAATATTACAATTCAAGCAATTTTTAAGCATACTTTTCTATCC
>OGOZ01001646.1_pt1 | contig 12072 bp, 9 predicted proteins | sample 1552801 | NCBI WGS metagenome assembly OGOZ01 (sample SAMEA2580196, study PRJEB22360) | human gut metagenome | biome: human gut; feature: human-associated habitat; material: faeces | place: Denmark | collected 2008/2010
GAACAGGCGGATTTTACCCTTGATGACGTGATTGCACATATCGGTGTGGATCCTTCGGAGTACCGTTACGATGCTGAGCGGGAGGCGCAGATTTATTCATGGTATGCAGCAAAAAGCAAAGCAAAAGTGCTGCATGTCTGGTTTAAGGATGGCAAGCTCTACGCTTGCGGCGCATACAATCTCGGTTTTCCGAAAATGTCATAGTCTATGCGGGAAAGGAAAGATAAATGAAAAAGCTACTTTTATGTTTTATGTTGGTATTCATCTCTTTAATATCCGTTTCCGCTTGCGCTTCAAAGCGTAACAATTGTAGTAATAATGATAATAATTATTACGGAGAGGATCCTATGGATTTCAAAAGCTTTAAGCTGGTGCAAACCGATATGACGGCACAGCACCGTGTTTATGAGGGATACAAAACGGAGAACGGCGTTCATTTGGAGTATTACATCAGCACGGAAATGTGGGATGATAAGACCTCCGGGAATGTGGAATGCCGCGATACCATCCGCAAAATTGACGGAGACGAAAAGCTTTTTCAACGGCTGTGTGAATTATTCGGTCATTGCGGAATAGAAAAATGGGCAGACTTTCACGGTTACGATTCTCAGGTGCTTGACGGAACCGGTATGAGCTTTGAGGCCGTATTGGCGGACGGGACGGAGATAAACGCCCGGGGAACCAACAGCTTTCCGAAAAACTATTCGTCATTTGCGCAGGAGCTTTGTAAGCTCATAACGACCGAAAAAATAAGCTCGGTGCGGTTTTCCGAAGGCACCTATGAGATCACACTGCCGGAAAGCTGGGTGGGTACCGTTACGGCAAGCTTTTCCGAAAACCGGGTGGCGTTTTATGTTGATAAAACCGATTTTATCAGACAATGGTGGGAAAGTGGAGATGACATTACGCTGATCACACGTCCGAGAAGATTTGGCAAAACATTGAATATGAGCATGCTGAATTGTTTCTTTTCCAGACAGTATGCAGAAAAAGGTACCATCTTTGAAGGGCTTTCCATCTGGAAACAGGAAAAATACCGCAGACTGCAGGGAACTTATCCGGTGATTTTTCTGAGCTTTGCGGACGTAAAACAGAATAACTATCAAGATGCAGTGCAGAAGATAAAAAATATTATTGTAGATGCTTATCGCCAACATCGGTATTTGGAGCAGGAAGAATGCTTTACGCAAAATGAGAAACAGCAGATGTTGGAAATTACAGAAAAAATGAGTGATGTGACAGCACAGGATGCATTAAAAAATCTTTCCAGTTATTTGAATCTTTTATATGGAAAAAAAGTTTTGATCTTTCTGGATGAATATGACACGCCCATGCAAGAAGCTTATATTCATGGATACTGGGATGAATTTGTAGGATTTATGAGAAGCCTTTTCAATACGACATTCAAAACAAATCCATATCTGGAACGCGCTGTGATGACTGGAATTACCCGTATTTCCAAAGAATCTGTTTTTTCGGACCTCAATAATCTGACGGTTATTACAACAACATCGGATGCCTATGCAGACTGTTTTGGTTTTACAGAAGAAGAGGTATTTCAATCATTAGATCAATTTGGAATGCCGGAAAAGAAAGATCTGGTAAAGCAATGGTATGACGGATTTTGCTTTGGCACGCATCGTGATATTTACAATCCGTGGTCTATTACAAATTATCTGAAAGAGAAAAAACTGCGGCCCTACTGGGCAGCTACAAGTTCCAATGGATTGATCAGCAAACTCCTGCAGTCGGCATCGGTAAATATGAAGGAAGAACTGGAAAAACTGATCAACAGACAACAAATTGTAGTTAATTTTGATGAGCAGATTATATTTGGACAATTAGAACAGGATGAAAGTGCGGTATGGAGTCTGTTGGTGGCAAGCGGTTATCGGAAAGTGGAGGAGATTGAATACAGAGGACTGACGCTGGAGCCGTGGTATTCTCTTTCCATCACAAATCTGGAGACTGTGAGCATGTTTTCGAATATGTTCAAAAGCTGGTTTGCAGCGGCATCTGCCAATTATAATGAATTTATCAAAGCATTGCTGAATGGGGATGTAAAAGCGATGAACCTCTATATGAATGATATTGCACTTGCTACATTTAGTAATTTTGATGCTGGAAAACATGCGTCCGAGCGGAGCCAGCCAGAGCGGTTTTATCATGGATTTGTACTTGGGCTGCTGGTGGAAGTGCGAGATCTTTATGAGGTGCGTTCCAATCGGGAAAGTGGGTATGGAAGATACGATGTGATTCTAATTCCCAGAAATTTGGATCGAGATGCTATGATTCTGGAATTTAAAGTAAAAGAAACGGAAGAAAAAACGCTGCAGGAAACGGTACAAAAAGCACTGGCGCAGATTGAAATAAAGAAATACGACGCGGAACTGAAAGAACGGGGAATCCCAAAAGAAAGAATCCGGCATTATGGATTTGCGTTTGAAGGGAAAAAGGTACTAATTGGGTAATAGAAAACGCTGTCAATGCTTCTCTGGAAGGGGAAGCGGGACAGCGTTTTTTTGTTAATTGTGATTAGATTACCATCTGAAGCAGCATTACCATAAGCGGCATCGTCACAATAGAAGCCAGCGTAGTAACAACATTGATGGCACTGGCATAGCGCGAATCGTTGCCGTATACCTGGCACATCTGGGTAACCGTGGAAGCAGATGGCGTGATGATGGCGAGAAAAACGATCAGAATCAGCGTCGGTCCGTCTGCAGAAAGATCGGCAAGATGGCTGATTTTCAGAAGAACAAGCGCCATCAGCGGAACGGCGATCAGGCGGAGAAAGGTCACGAAGTAAATCCGTTTATTCGCAAAAATCTGCCGGAAGTCCATGCCGGCAAAAAGCATACCCGTAACAATCATACTGGCAGGGCCAACCATGCTTCCGACAGAATGAAGCGTATTGTTGACCAGCGCAGGAAGCCGGATGCCCGTGAAAAAAAGAAGAATTCCGACGAAAATAGAAATAATATTGAGGTTCAGAACAATCTTCTTCCAGTCATAGGAAGCCTCACGGCTGATCACCTTTTTGCAGTGCGTCCAGAAAAAGACAAGCTGTACGCTCATATAAACACAGCTGTAAAGCACCCATTCCGCTCCTAAAACAGCCGTCACAAGCGGCACAATCAGATTGCCGGAATTGGAGTAGTAAACAGAAGTTATCTCAACCGCATCCAAATGAAACACCCGTCCAAGAGCTGAAACCGCAAAAAGAAGCACAACCTGCATCAGAAGCGAAGCCGCAAACGCAACCAGCAGCCCCCGCACCGTTTCCGGCGTGTAATCGACCTGAAACGCATTCAGGATCACGCAGGGAATGATCAGGTACAGCACAATTTTCGACAGAACTTTGCTGTCCTCATCCTTTAAAAGTCCGGCTTTTACGATTAAAAAGCCCATAAAAATCATAAGAAAAAGCTGCGCGATCTGCTGCGCAAGAAGAATACTGATCGTCATAAAAATCTCCCCATATGTGTGTCTTATAGAAAATATTATAAGTCGGTCGGGAGGGGATTTCAATTTCTTTTTGAGAAATTTTGGACGAAGTTTCGGAAGGGGAGGGAAAGAGATCTGATCAGCTAAAAAGCGAGCGTTGACAAAGCGAAACCCTTGTAATATAATACACTTAACAAGAGAACCGTTAGTCAGTGCACACCTGACCGCCGGATAAAGCTTTTAACTAAAAATAGCGCCTAACTTTACCAGAGCAGGGGCGCTATTTTTTGTGCATAATATTGATAACAAGAGTTATAACAGCACAAAGCATAATTATGAAAGTAAATAAATCACTATATGTAACCATCAGCACCACCCCCTTATACAGAGGGTGAAAAGATACCCTCTGAAAAAGAGAGCTAACCGTCCACCGTTTAAGGTTCACCTTATTCCGACAATATTATACCATTATATTCATATATTTGCAAGCATAATAAGCACTGTAAAATTTAATGAGATTTTTTTAATAATGGGGGAGGTTTTCTCGGCCCATTTCAGACTATGAATATAGATAGCGCAATAAAAGCGCTTTACGAACCTTGAAAAATATGCCGAGAGGCATTATAGAAAGCATACCGTAAAACGGCGGGAGAGCGACGTCAAAAAACGTAAAAGGCAGAGATGTGACAACTTCTGTTCGCGAAGATCCCGAAAAAGGCACTTGCCGTGGGCTTGGACGGCAAGCGGGCGCAGTCGGCTCGGTGCGGTATGTCCCTGCGGAGGGGCTTAAATACTCCGTATCAATTATTATAAATCCACAGGTAATTCCCTATTGCACTTATAATTGGAAAAGTCAAATTTGACAAATTTCGGATTTTGTGTATATACTGAATGCAAGCTCTGCAAAGAGCTATGTTGACTGCTGCTCCGGGACATTTACACAAAACCGAAATATTGAAAGGTGATGTGTAAAAATGTCTGAAAAACAAAAAACGGAGCTTAATGCGGAACAGTATTATGCATATAAAAACATGTCCTTTATTGTAAAGCCTGTTTTTCGCGAAAAAGGCAAAAGCCTATGCGAACTTCTGCTGCATCTTATAAAGAGAGATGTTGAACATAATTGATTCGTATGCAGTTGACGCAAAGCGTACTGCTTATTTGACTGCGGAACAGGAGGAATTATGAATTGGACAAAAAAGAGAAAAATTTGCTCGGACGTAGCATTTCTTTACGAGCGCTTGTCACGCGATGATGATTTAGAAGGTGAAAGCTACAGCATCGCAACTCAAAAAAAGCTGCTGACGAAGGTTGCAAAGGAAAAAGGATATACACATATAGTACATTTCTTTGACGACGGTATTTCGGGAGTTACAATGAATCGCCCGAAATTCAACGAAATGATTGAGCAACTGAAGCTCGGTAAGGGTGGAGCTGTCTTTGTTAAGGACTTGTCACGACTCGGCAGGAATTATATCGAGGTCGGCCGTTTGATTGAAGAATTCTTTCCCGAAAACGGAATCAGACTTGTAGCAGTATCGGACGGAATCGATTCATTTGAGGGAGAAAGCGAATTTGCACCGATAAAGAATTTATTTAACGAATGGTATTCACGCGATATAAGCAAGAAAAGAAGAATCAGTAATAAAGTAAAGGGTTCTTCCGGCGTACCGTTAGGCGCTCCGCCATACGGCTATAAGCGGGATGAAAAGGATTCGAATTATTGGGTTATCGACGAAGAAGCGGCGAACGTTGTTAAAATGATTGACACCTTAACTCTTTCCGGTTACGGTACAAATCAGATAGCGACAATGCTTTCCGAAAAGATGATTCTTACTCCGACGGCATATGCGGTATCCAAAGGGTATAAAAAGCCCCTGAAACAGCATACTGCAGGTCCGTACAGTTGGAACTCCACAACTGTCATAAAAATTCTCAATTTACGGGAATATTGCGGTGATGTCATTAACTTCAAAACTTATTCCATATCGTATAAAAGCAAAAAGAGATTCAAAAATGATCCGGAAGATATGATGATATTCGAAAATGTTCACGAGCCTATACGAGACAGGGCAACATTTGAAAGAATACAGGAAATGCGCGGGAATCTGCGCAGGCGGAACTTGAGCAACGGTGAGCACAATATGTTTTCCGGATTGCTTGTATGTTCCGATTGCGGTTGCAAATTGGGCTATCATTTTAATCAAAAAAATCCGAGTATCAAGTATTTTAACTGTCCGAACAACAATAAAGGCAAACTGAAAAAATGTATGTCAACACATTATGTGCGCGTGGATTTTTTGGAACAAATCGTCTTGAGTGAAATACGGCGTCTGACACGCTTTGCCGGAAAGTACGAGGAAGAATTCACAAGTGCGGTTACGGCATATTCCAAGACTGTTTTGGAAAGCAATAAGCGAATATGCAGCGGAGAGTTAAACTCTCTTATTTCCCGTAACAGTGAAATAGACAGATTGTTTGAACACCTTTACGAAGACAATGCATCGGGAAAAATATCTGATGAGCGCTTTGCGAAGCTTTCGTCAAAGTACGAATCCGAACAAAAATCTATTTCCGAAAGAGTGGAAGAGCTTAAAAAAGCCTATGATGAAATGGCTAACGAATCAAGTAAGACCGAGAGCTTTATAAGGGCGGTAAAAAAGTATACACGGGTGAAAAAGCTAACCCCCTTAATGCTGAACGAGCTTATTGAAAAAATCGAGGTTTTCCAAACCGAAATCGTTGACGGTAAGAGAACTCAAAAAATAGTTATTTATTATAATTGCATAGGCGCGGTAAGTATTCCGAAGGATGTTCCGGTTCCGAATGTTGAAGTGACATTGGGAACCAGGCAGGGTGTTGAACTAACATACATTTCCGCATAAAAATTGAATGTTGTGTAAATCGGTCAAAAAAGATGTTCTTATAGAAAATGAAATCCCATAAGAACATCTTGAGTGGTGGAGACGATGGGAATCGAACCCATGTCCAAAAATCAATCCATACCGGCATCTCCGAGCGCAGACGTTTATTTACATTCCCTTACGCGGACGTCAGACGTCAGACTTTCGCGCTTGGTAGCTCCAAAGCCGTGACAGGGGCAGGAGCGCGCCCCTGTTCACGTTCACCGCTAAAATGACACCCTTGCCGGGTCGCGGTGCTCCCGGGTCGGATGAGCAGCCTAAATTAGGCTGCTAAAGCAACTTTATTGTTGTCAGTTAATTTTGTTTGCGGATTTTATAGCGGTTCCGCACCGCTGCTCGCTTCCGATACTTCAAGATCCCTGTCGAAACCTTTACGCCCCCGAATATATAATACGCAAAGCTGCGGTATTATCTGTTTTGTTCCTTCATTGCTCTGTCAATTGCTCTTGCGGCATCGCGTTTTGCCGCCGTTTCACGCTTATCGTGCAGCTTTTTACCCCTGCAAAGTCCCAATTGAACCTTAACAAGTGAGCCCTTGAAATACATAGACAGGGGAACGAGCGCCAGCCCCTCCTGCTTTACTGCTCCCAAAAGCCGCATTATTTCGCGCTTGTGAAGCAGCAGGCGCCTGTTTCTTGAAGGGTCTTTATTAAAGATGTTTCCATGCTCATAGGGACTTATGTGCAGCTGCTTTATTATCATTTCACCGCCGTCCACACTGCACCAGGCGTCTTTAAGATTAGCGCCGCCCTGACGGATCGACTTTATTTCCGTCCCGGAAAGCTCAATGCCGCATTCAAGGCTTTCGAGCACAAAATATTCATGAAAAGCTTTTTTGTTGGTGGTTATTGTTTTTGTGTTTTCCATCGGCGCACCTCCCGTGAAATTCAGTATAGCACAGACGCAGGCGTGTTTCAAGTGAATATTGTCGAAAAAAACGAACGTCTGCGGAAAGGCTCTGCAGGCGTTCGCTATGTTCTGACATTTATCAGTCCTCGGCAATTGCCTCTACGGGACATCCGGCAGCGCAAGCTCCGCAGCTGCAGCACTTGTCAGCGTCTATCTCGTAATGCTCAGCACCCTCGGAAATAGCGTCGCAGGGACATCCGGCAGCGCAAGCTCCGCAGCTGATGCAAGAATCGGAAATAACATAAGCCATCACAAACACCTCCATAGCCTGTTTTACTTATTGTAACAATATTCGACCCAAAAAGCAAGTAAAATATTATTCCAATCGGCACAAAAAATTACTTTTTTACATCTTATGGTCAATTTTACGCATTGCCAACGGTATTGCCGCATGGTATAATTGCTTTGGAAACAATATATTATATGTGTATCGGAGGATTCGTTATGAAGCTTGCCACCACCACAAGTGATTTTATGTGCTTCGGATTAAATGGGGAGGAGAGCGTAGGCGCCGTTGCGGACGCGGGCTTTAAATACATAGATTACGGCTTCGGCTATGATTTTCACGGCAAGACCGGGCTGCTCGGAAACGAGTGGCAGAGCTGCGCCGAAAGGCTGCTTGCTTTGGCGGACGAACGCGGACTTAAATTCGTTCAGGCGCATTCGCCGCTCGGCAGACCGCTTGTTTTCGATGATGAGCATGAGGAGTTCGTTCGTCTCACAAAGCAAAGCATTACAGCCGCCGCTTACCTCGGAATACCGAATATCGTTGTGCATTCGGGCTATGCAAAGGATATGCCCAAGGCCGAGACCTTTAAGCAAAACAAGCTTTTTTATGAGGATATTCTCAAGGTCGCAGAAAAGCACGGCATTACGGTCCTGACCGAAAATTTCAATAAGATGTTTGACGAGCATTATTACTGGGTGGATTCTGCGGAGGATCTGTCGGAATTGATTGAATATATAGATCATCCGCTGCTTAAGGCGTGCTGGGATGTGGGTCACGGAAACCTGCAGGAGCTGCCGCAGCATGAAGCACTGAAAATTTTAGGTGATAATGTGCGCGCCCTGCATATTCAGGATAATATGGGAAACGACGACCACCATACATTCCCGTATACCGGAACCTTGAATTTTGACTCCATAATGCACGGCTTACAGGATATAAACTATAAGGGCTATTTTACCTTTGAGGCTGATAATATGCCGAGCTCTCCCGCAAGACGGCGCAAATTTGAGGCTGATACAAGGTGCCTGCGCCTGCCGCTTGAATTTCGTAAAAGATACGAGACAATTCTTTATGATATAGGTAAGTTTATTTTAACGCAGTATAATTGCTTTGAGGAAGACTGACCTTACAGACAGACTGAAATCAGCACGGTTTAACACCGTGCTGATTTTTTGTGTAAAAATATGTACAAAGCAGATTTTTCTAATTTTCGTTTATCAGTCTGCATAAAAGATTTCTGAATTCAATCAGCTTTGAATTATCAGGGCAGGTGCGGAAATTCATCTCTCCGAAGAAATCGAGAACGGTTTTTTCCGTTTGCTCCTTTCCTATTTTGCTTTCCAATAGCTTTAGCGCGCGGTAATCGTTAAGCCCCTCGTAAAATACCTTCATTCTGGCGGATACTATCGCCTTGCCGTCGGGGGATGGGTACACTATAAACGAAGTGCCGGGCAGCCCGCCGTAGCCGCAGGGGTCGTTCAGCGGGTTGAAAAGACCGTGACTTAAAACATCATAGTAATAGTTATAACCCCAGTGCGAAAAGCCCTTTGCCCCTGCCATATACATTTGAACACCTATAATTCGGTTGCGGGCGCCGGTAGTGGTGATAATTCGGTTTGTATAGCCGTCGTAAAGGGTTTCACCGGTGTAATAAACCCAGAAATTATCGCAGTTTGCGGTAAATTTGTCCATATCGGGTGAGTTTACCGAAATAATGGGTATTTGCACGAGGCCGTCTTCAAAAAATTCGTAGTGTGCCAGCGAGTCGCCCGAGGGACAATCGCCTATTTCGTCCTTGATAATGTTTTTCGCATTGCGGTAATATTCAATATTATCGGGCATTGGCTCATCTGAAATACCGAAGAAGATATTTTTTTCAAGACCGACTTTTTTAAGGAATTTCATAAGCGAGCGCAGATAAGCCTTTAAAAATGCCGAATATTCTTCGCTTTTTGAATCGGTTTCCCAACCGAAAATGCGCTTGCAGCCGTCGGGTGTATCGGCAAAGATCTTCGGTGCCGCTTTTGCTCCCCACTGGGTGAAAAGCTGGCAATGCTCAAAATATTTAATTCCGCATTTAAGGCAGAGGCTCATATATTTTTCCATAAGCGAAAAATCAAAGGAATATTCGCCGTTTTCAAGGCTTATGCGCACCAATTGCGCGGTTTTTCGCTCCTTTCCCACAGGCGTGTCGAGCGGGGGAGTAAACGCGGGCAAAAGTATCATATTCATTCCGGTTTTTGCCGCCTCAGCAACAAAGGATTCCATAATTTCAAAATATCGGTCGCTGAAAATTTCAACGCCGTATATATCGGCAAGGCAATCATTATGGAACCAAGAGGTGTAAAAGAGCGTCTGCTCGGGAAGATATGCGTCTGCAACGGTTATTTCGGCGGTTTTTGCGCCTATTTCCTTGCCGTCTGCTGCTGCCAGAAAGCGCACTGTTACATAGTGCTCGCCTGCGGGTATTTGTGCGCCGCTTTCATTTACGGTGAACCATAGCCCCTGGTAGCAGGCGGGGTACGAATTAAGCTGATTTTTTTCATCCTGCTCATAAAATCTGGGCGCCCAGAAGCCGTCGTTTTCAACCCGGTCGTTAGTGCCGCGCGGAAGCAGCGGGTCAGGGAAAAGTCCGGGTGTTTTTCGGTCGTAATATTCATCCTCGGGTATGTTCACGCATTGTGCTACGGGAACATACCCGATTTTATACTGCGAAATAAGCGATATTTCCAAATCGGTGTCAATTACGGTGTAAAACGGCTGAACATACCTTTCGCCGTCAGCGTTTTTATACGCTATTTGAAATGAAACAGGCTCGTTTCTCATAGCGGAAAAACGGGCGGTTTCGGCACCTGTGGAATCGGGAAAGATTTTTTCCAGTGAAGACAGAATTTTTAACTCAAGCATAATTTTTTCTCCTTTTTATTTTTGCTTTCTGAAATCAGTAGGTGTCAGACCTACGTTTTTCTTAAATATTCTTGTGAAATAGTTTTGGTCGCGGTAGCCGCATAATTCCGATATTTTTTCTATATTAAAATCGGTGAATAAAAGCAGCTCTCTGGCTCTGTTCATACGGGTTTTGGTTATGTAATCGAGTGGGGAAAGCCCCGTAAGATTTTTAAAAATTCGCGTAAATTGGGCGCTGCTCAGGTTCGCCCGCTCTGCGCAGTCATCAACATTCATCCACAACATATCGTTCATTTTAAGCATGCTTATAACCTCGCTTACAAGCTGCTGCGATCTTGAGCTGCCGCCCGAAAAATTAGGCGCCGAATTGCCCGAGCTGTATTGGGCGATAAGCCCCAGTATTGTAAGCAGCAGCCCGCCGCAAACGGTATCTCGCTCGGAGCTGTCAAAATGATAGTGCACGCAGAGCTTTGAAAAATAATACTCAATCTCGGTAGTGTGAGATATTTTAATCAAATGGTCGTCAGCCAAAGAAATACGGTTTATAAGCTTTTCACACGCCGTGCCCGAAAAATGAACCCAATAATTATGCGGCTTTTCTACCGCCCTGTAAAAATAATTTTGCGGCTCATCAGGCTTGTAAACCACAAGCTCGCCCTTTTGCGCCGTTACAATTTTGCCGCCGGTCCTTACGTGGCATTTTCCGCTTATATTATATATGAGCAGATAATCCTCGCGGCCAAGCGGTCTTATAACATCACTGTCTTCATCCAGGTTTAAATTACCGCAGATATTTACGTGTATATAATCATTTGTTGAATACCCTCTCGGAGATCTTGAATATCCCTTAATTCCGGAGTCGTCCTGAAAATCGTTGAACATACAAAATTTTCCACCTTTGATGACTGATTTGTGCTAAAATGCGTTCTGTTTTTTTATGGAGCTTTATACATGACTTTGGTATAATAATATCGTAAATTTAGAAAAAAGTCAAGATAAAGTTATAAATTTGTACTAAATTGTCAGTTAGTGCTAAATAATTAGCATTTTTAGTGCGTTTTTAGCTAACAGGGCGGTGATTTTTCAAACGATATAAATTTCCTAAAAAACCAAAACAAAAACGGAGGTAAACAAAATGAAAAAATCAATTAAAACATTGGCACTGTTGCTTTGCTTGACAACGGTAATGGGCTTTGCCGGCTGCGGCAAAAAGGACACGGCGTCAGACGCCGGCGCGGATGCTTCGGATGCGTCTGCCGTGCTGATAAATGACTTTGACGATGACACCGTAAGCACCGGGGATAAAACCCAAAGCGGCAGCAGCACCACCGGCTCAGGCGGAACAACAGGCGGAAACAACGGCGGCGGTACGGTTGTTGAAAAGCCGGTTGAAATGAAGGGCAGCGACCCGTTTGCAAATATTCCCAAGCGCTTAAAGGGAACCACCGTAACCTTTGCGCATTTCGGCGATGAGGGCGCCTCTGAGTATGAAAAGGTGCTTAAAGCTTTCACAAAGAAAACGGGCATTAAATATAAGCTTGTTTCTTATAACCAGGCGGAATATGTTGCTCAGGTTGCAAAGCAGATTGCGGCTAAATCGGGCCCCGATATAATTATCTGCAATGATGTTTTCCCGTCAGCGCTTGAAATTGCGCA
>OGOZ01001648.1_pt1 | contig 12063 bp, 11 predicted proteins | sample 1552801 | NCBI WGS metagenome assembly OGOZ01 (sample SAMEA2580196, study PRJEB22360) | human gut metagenome | biome: human gut; feature: human-associated habitat; material: faeces | place: Denmark | collected 2008/2010
CCGGCGGTGCAGTAAAGATACCGCTCCCTGTCCGCCATGTCGTCGAGCGCCTCGATGCGGGAGGCCTTGTCGGTGTAGAAGAACATCACCCGGCGGTAGGCGTCCTCTATATAGCCTGCGTATAACGCCTTAAGGTCGCTTTCACACTTCTTTTCCAGACGGCCTATGTGCCGCCTGCCGCGGCCGTTCAGCTCCGCGCCGTCCTTCATTTCGCAGCGCATATGCAGCAGCACCGGCCTGTTCTCATATGGCGCCTTGTCAAAGAAACGGGTATCTACGGCGAACTCCGCCGGATCCCCATCCATCTGCCAATCGTAGTAATACCAGCTGGTCTCTGCCATATCCACCTCCGTTTACTCAAAAGGGGCGAAAAAACGCCCCTTTGAAGCTTCGATGTTGAATTAATACTCCAATACGGCCTTTATCCTGCGCACGCCGGAGCTGGAGGCCTCCTCCTTCTTGATCTTGAAGTGGCCCAGCTCGCCGGTGTTGCCGGCATGAGGGCCGCCGCAGATTTCCTTGGAGAAGGTGCCCATGGTGTATACCTTTACGCGCTCGCCGTACTTATCACCGAACAGGCCCACCGCGCCCTGCTCCTTCGCCTCGTCTACTGTCATTTCCTCGCAGGTGATGGGTGCCTTGGCCTGTATCCACTGGTTGACCAGATCCTCTACCTGCTGAAGCTCTTCCTTGGTGAGCTTGCGGCCAAAGCTGAAATCGAAGCGGAGGCGCTCGGCGGTTATGTTGGAGCCCCGCTGGCTGATGGTGTCGTCATGGAGCACCTTGCGCAGCGCCGCCTGAAGCAGATGGGTCGCGCTGTGGAGGCGTGCGGTCTCTAAGCTGGTATCCGCAAGGCCGCCCTTAAACCGCTGCTCTGCGCCGGCCTGGCTCTTCTTCTGGTGCTCTTCAAAGGCCGCCTTAAAGCCCTCCACGTCCACCCTGAGGCCGTTTTCCTTGGCCAGCTCCTCGGTGAACTCTATGGGGAAGCCGAAGGTATCGTAAAGGTGGAAGGCGGTGGCGCCGTCGATAACGCCGTTTTCGAAGCTGCCCTTTATGCGCTCGAATTCCCTGGTGCCGTTGCGCAGAGCCTTCTGGAAGCGGGTCTCCTCCTTGTCCAGCTCGGTCATGATCTTTTCGCGGTTGGCGGTAAGCTCGGGATATACCTCGCCGTACTGCGCTATCACGGCGTCGGCAACGGCATCCAGCTTGTTGTCGGGTATGCCAAGCTGCATTGCGAAGCGGATGGCGCGGCGGATAAGGCGGCGGAGAATGTAGCCCTGATCCACATTGGAGGGGGTCACGCCCCTGGGATCCCCAAGTATAAAGGTTGCGCAGCGAATATGATCCGCCACGATTCTGAAGGTGCGGGTAACCTCGGGGCTGTCCTTGTAGTGCTTGCCGGAAAGCTCCTCGATGGTCTTTATTATGCCGGTGAAGGCGTCGGTATCGTATACGCTCTCAACGCCCTGAAGGGTAGCGATGGTGCGGTCGAGCCCCATACCGGTATCGACGTTGTGCTGAGCAAGGGGGAGGTAGCTCCCGTCCGCCTGCTTGTTGTACTCCATGAAAACGTTGTTCCAGATCTCCAGGTACTTGCCGCAGTCACAGGAGGGGTTGCACTCGGGGCAGCACTTTGGCTTACCGGTGTCGTAGAATATCTCAGTATCGGGGCCGCAGGGTCCGGTAATACCGGCGGGGCCCCACCAGTTATGCTTTTTGTCGAGGTAGAATATATGGGAAGGGTCTACGCCCATCTCTACCCAGCGGTCGTGGGAATAGGTGTCCCTGGGAGCGTCCGCGTCGCCCGCGAAGCAGGTGAAGTACAGCTTGTCCTTATCTATGCCAAGCCACTTGTCGCTGGTGAGAAACTCCCAGGAGTAGGCTATGGATTCCTTTTTGAAGTAATCCCCCAGGGACCAGTTGCCCAGCATCTCGAAGAAGGTGCAGTGGGAGGTATCGCCCACCTCGTCTATATCGCCGGTGCGGATACACTTCTGAACGTCCGCAAGGCGGGTGCCCTCAGGGTGCTTTGCGCCCATGAGGTAGGGAACGAGGGGGTGCATGCCCGCGGTGGTAAAGAGCACCGTGGGGTCATTTTCGGGTATAAGGGAGGCGGAAGGGATTATGGCGTGGCCCTTTTCCCGGAAAAAGTCAAGGTAAAGCTTGCGAAGCTCTGATGATTTAAGAAGACGCATTATTTTACACCTCGCGTGATAAAATTAACGGTTTTTGCGTACAACAGTACAGAGTAAGTATATCCTTTCCACCACGCAATTGTCAATGTAATGTATAATAGTAGTTAAGTTGTCAAGGGGTGATATTTGTTCACTTGTAAACTCTTCTATGCCGGGATATAATCAAAGCATGAAAAGCAATATCATAAGACGGTACCGGAGGAAGCTGCGCAGGGTACAGCTGAACTTCAGGCGAATGAATTTCACACTCATAGGCGATGAGGGCAAGCCATGGCGCAGGGCAATAGCTATTGCCGCAGGCGTGCTTTTGCTGCTTGTGGCATTGATATTCGGGCGGGCGGAAACGCAGCTCATGTCCTCCGCGGAGGTAAAGACGGTGCAGGAGCGGGGAGTGCTTCGCATAGGCGTAATACCGGATATGCCGGGGGCAGAGCTGGAAAAGGAGCTGGGCCGCAGGATCGCGGCGAAGCTGCTTCCGGACGCCGATCCCGAGAGCCGCATAGATTTCAGGGACGTGACTACAATGACTGCCGGCGCCAATATAGACGACGGCACCGTGGATATGGTAATAGCCCATATGGCCAGCCAGATGTCCGCCAAATACACCTATTCCGACAGCTATTATACCGAGGAATGCATACTGGTGGTAAGGACCGGCACCAGCGCCTTTGCGCTCAAGAGCTTTACCGTAGGGTATATACAGTCCAACAGGCTGAGGAAAACCGCGGAGGATATAACGCTGAGCAGCTACCTTGCGGCAAACAGCTCGCTGGATATAGACAAAAAGAGCTATGCTTCCTACCCGGATATGCTCTCCGCCCTTGACAGGGGCGAGATAGGCGGCGCGGTGCTGCCCCGGCAGGTGTTCAATGAGCTTCGCACACAGTATCCCATAACCGAGACCACGCTCGTTATAGGTACGATAGATTATAAGGTGATGTGTCCCGGAGACAGCACGGTGCTTTCGGAGCTCGCGTCGATAGTCATAAGGCAGATGCGGGATTCCGGGGAATTAAAGGAACTTTACGCTCAATATGGGTGGTAGCAAAAAATATACATATATTGTATAATAGATACATCCAACGCAATTCGTACTCATCATAAATGCACATATAATAAACTTTCAGGAGGAACTAACGTGAACAGCAAGGTAGACCTTTGGATAGAACAGCACAGCGAGGATATGATAAAGGATCTTCAGAAGCTGGTGAGCTTTAAGAGCGTCAGCCATGCGGAGCTGGCACAGCCCGGCGCCCCCTTCGGAGCGGAGTGCAAGAAGGCCCTTGAACACATTCTGGGCATCTGCCACGGCTTCGGCTTTGCGGATACCGATATGGACGGCTATATAGGCTACGCGGATTACGGCACGGGGGACGAGACCCTTGGAGTGCTGACGCACCTGGACGTTGTACCCGAGGGAGAGGGCTGGAGCAGCGACCCCTTCGCCGCAAACATAATCGACGGAACCATGATAGGCCGCGGTGTGCTGGACGATAAGGGTCCCGCCATAACCGCAGTATACGCTCTTGCCGCCATAAAGGCCGCCGGACTGCCCTTCAAGCGCAAGGTACGCCTTCTGTTTGGCTGTGACGAGGAGGTGGGCATGGGCTGCCTTAAGCACTACATCGCCAACGAGAAGCTGCCCGACATGGCCTTCTCTCCCGACGCCGAGTATCCCCTGGTAAACGCCGAAAAGAACATATTCCAGGCCCGCTACGCCAAAAAATACAGCTCCGGCATAACCCTCAAGGCGGGCACCGTCGTAAACGCCGTACCCGGCAAGGCCGTGGCCACGGTACCCTGCTGTCCCAAGTGCGTTGAGAAGGCCATAAACGGGCAGGAGGGCTTCGCCGTTGAAGCAATAGAGGGCGGCTCAAGGATCACCGCAACAGGTATAGCGGCCCACGCCTCCATGCCCGAAAACGGCAAGAACGCCATACAGATGCTGCTGGGCCTCCTGACAAAGCTGGAGCTTTCCGAGGAGGACGGCCTTGCGGCAGAGAGCCTTTACAGAACCTTCAAGATGGAGGTACACGGGGAGACAGTGGGGCTCGATTCCGCCGACGAGTCCGGCAGGCTTACGCTGAACCTCGGCCTCATGGACTGGAACGAGAAGGGCTATACCCTCAGCATAGATATCCGCGCCCCCATGTGTACCGGCCACGAGAAGCTGCTCCAGAAGCTGGATGCCGCCTTTGATAAGCTGGGTGCGCACCGGGAATACGAGTCCTTCAGCCTCGGCTACTGCGTGCCTGAGGATAGCGAGCTTGTAAGCAAGCTTCTTTCGGCCTACCGTGAGCGCACCGGGGATCACAACCCTCCAAAGCGCATAGGCGGCGGCACCTACGCCCGCCATTTGAAAAACGCCGTAGCCTTCGGCCCCGAGCGGGACGACCGTGAGAACCGCATACACATGGTGGACGAGGCGGTGCCGGTAAAGGATCTTATCGAGAACGCCAAGCTGGTGGCAGACGGCATAATGGCGCTGTGCTGCGAGTAATTCAGTGCATTATGGGCCGTTGCCCACAGCGGCCCGTATTTTTTTCGCATTTTAGGGGGAGCAAATATGAAAAATAAAGCCCTTACGGAGCTCAGGCGTTATGCTGTAATGACTCTTGGCTGCCTGATATACGCCGTATCCATAGCCATATTTCTTGATCCCAAGGGGCTTGCCCCCGGAGGCGTTACCGGTATCGCAATAATGGTCAGCTACGCCACGAAAATACCGACCGGCACACTTGTGCTGCTCATAAACATACCGCTCCTTGCCATAGGCGTATGGAAGTTCGGAAAGCAGTTTTTGTATTGTACGGTGTTTTCCACGGTGCTGTCCTCCCTTATGATAAACGGCCTTTCGGGCGTTGTGGTGCCCACTGACGACCAGCTTCTCTGCGGCGTGGTGGGCGGCGCGCTGATGGGTCTCGGTATGGGCATGGTGTTTACCCAGGGCGGCACCACCGGCGGCTCGGATATAATCGTAAAGCTATTGCGCATAAGGTTCCGATACCTTAAGACCGGCATAATATTCGCCATAACGGATACGGTAATAGTCGCCTGCTCCGCGCTGGTGTTCAAAAACATAGAAAACGGCCTGTATGCGGGCATATCCCTGGCCGTGCAGACGATAGTGTTCGACCTTGTGCTCTACGGCCCCGATGAGGCCAAATCCCTGCTGATAATAAGCGACGAGGCAAAAACGGTAGCCCGCCGGCTGATGGACGAGCTGGACGTGGGGGTGACCTACCTTAACGGAATTGGGGCATATTCCAACAGCGAAAAGCTGGTCATACTCTGCGCCATGCGAAAGCAGCTTTTCCCAAAGGCGCGCACCATAGTCAAAGAGGTGGACCCGGGCGCCTTCATGATAGTATCCAGTGCCAACGAGATATTCGGCGAGGGGTTCAAGGATCACTTCGGAGAGGAGATATAAGCAAAGCAAAAAGGAGCGGCATTTACCGCTCCTTTATTATTTTTTTTGGCTTATACCGCTTTTCTGTTGGCGTCCACGAACTTCAGCACGTTGGCTATGCCGGCGAACTTCTGCACCTCGCCGTCCTTTTCGACTATAAGGGTGGGGGCCTGGCGGAGGCTGTACTGCATGGCCAGCTCAGGGTGCTCCTCTGCGTCTATAACTTCATATACAAGCCCTATGGAATTGAGCTGCTCTTTTGCCATGGCGCAGTTGGGGCAGGTCCTGGTGGTGAAGAGCTTCAGCGTGCCGCAGCAGGGGGCCGCTTTCTCCTCTTCCTTTTCCTTGGCACCGGGCCAGGTGGAATGATGCTCCACGTCGTATTCGCGGCGCTCCCGGTATTCCTGGCTCTTGCCGTCGTTCCAGTTCTGGACGGGGCGGTAGTAGCCGGTTATGCGGCTGTATACCTCTGCGGCCTTGCCGCAGTGGGGGCAGGTGAAGTGCTCGCCCGCAAGGTAACCGTGGGTGGGGCATACGGAGTAGGTGGGGGAGAGGGTATAGTAGGGCAGCCTGTAGTTGTCCGCTATGGTCTTTACCAGCTTTGCGGCGGATTCCCAGCTCGGCAGCTTTTCGCCCAGGAAGGCGTGGAACACCGTGCCGCTGGTGTACAGGGTCTGAAGCTCGTCCTGAATGTCCAGCGCCGCGAATATATCCTCTGAGAAGCTCACGGGCAGGTGGGAGCTGTTGGTATAGTAGGGCGCGTCGCCGTTTTTGCCGCCGGCGGTGATGATGTCGGGGTACCGCTTGCGGTCATGCTTTGCAAGGCGGAAGGCGGTGGACTCGGCAGGGGTGGCCTCCAGATTATACAGCTCGTTGTCGTACATCTCCTGATAGTCGCTGAGCCGCTCCCGCATGTGGTTGAGCACGTCCTTTGCAAACTGCTGGGTCTTTGGGTCGGTCATGTCCGCCCTTATCCACTTGGCGTTAAGGCCCGCCTCGTTCATGCCCACTAGGCCTATGGTGGAGAAATGATTGTCGAAGCTGCCCAGATACCGCTTGGTATAGGGGTACAGGCCCTCATTCATAAGGCGGGTGATTATCTGTCGCTTTATGTGCAGGCTGCGGGCGGATATGTCCATCATCCTGTCCAGCCTTGCGTAGAAGTCCGCCTCGTCGCTTGCAAGATAGGCTATGCGGGGCAGGTTTATGGTGACCACGCCCACCGAGCCGGTGGATTCGCCGCTGCCGAAAAAGCCGCCGCTCTTTTTGCGCAGCTCACGCAGGTCAAGGCGGAGGCGGCAGCACATGCTGCGCACGTCCGAGGGTTCCATGTCGCTGTTTATATAGTTGCTGAAGTAGGGAGTGCCGTATTTGGCGGTCATCTCAAACAGGAGCCTGTTGTTCTCCGTGGGGCTCCAGTCAAAGTCCCTCGTTATGGAATAGGTGGGTATGGGGTACTGGAAGCCGCGGCCGTTGGCGTCGCCCTCTATCATGGTCTCGATGAAGGCCTTGTTCACCATGTCCATTTCCTTCTTGCAGTCCTTGTACTTGAAGGGCATTTCCTCGCCGCCGACTATGGCATACTGCTCCGCAAGGTCCGCCGGCACCGTCCAGTCGAGGGTTATGTTGCTGAAGGGAGCCTGGGTACCCCAGCGGCTTGGGGTGTTTACGCCGTAAATAAAGGACTCGATGCACTTTTTCACCGCGTCGTAGGGCATATTGTCCGCCTTTACGAAGGGGGCAAGGTAGGTATCGAAGGAGGAGAAGGCCTGCGCCCCCGCCCACTCGTTCTGCATTATGCCAAGAAAGTTCACCATCTGGTTGCAGAGGGAGGCCAGGTGCTTCGCGGGCTTGCTGGTGATCTTGCCGGTGACGCCTCCAAGGCCCTCCTTTATGAGCTGGCGGAGGGACCAGCCCGCGCAGTAGCCGGTGAGCATGGAAAGATCGTGAATGTGTATATCGGCGTTGCGGTGGGCGTTGGCTATCTCCTCGTCGTATACCTCGGAAAGCCAGTAGTTGGCGGTGATGGCGCCGCTGTTGGAGAGTATGAGGCCGCCTACGGAGTAGGTGACGGTAGAGTTCTCCTTTACGCGCCAGTCGGTTACGTTGACGTAGTTGTTCACCGTCTCCTTGTAGTCAAGTATGGTGGACTTCATGTTGCGGAGCTTCTCCCGCTGCTTGCGGTAGAGTATGTAAGCCTTGGCCACGTCTGCATAGCCCGCCTGGCTCAGCACCTCCTCCACGCTGTCCTGTATGTCCTCCACGGCTATAAGGCCGTCCTTTATCTTGGGCTCAAAGTCTGCGGTGACCTTAAGCGCCAGCAGGTCTATAACGCTGTTGTTATACTGCTTTTCCGTGGCCTCAAAGGCCTTTATTATGGCCTCGCTTATCTTTTTGATATCGAATTCCGCAACGGAATTATCCCTTTTGACTACGCGGTACATTATGATTCTCCTCCCGATAAATTTTGATGTATCTATCTGATGGGCGCAATAAAAGGCCCGGCTTGGATAAGTCACGGCAGAAATTGCCGCATAATCCCCTCTTGGGCCTTGAGTATACCATATATTGTGTTTGCTTGGCAATAGCAAAAACTACATATGGTGTCCCAATTGCGGGACAGAGGCTATTCCACACCTCTCAGCTCCGCATTGGGGAGGTATTCCCTTGCGGCTGAAAGCAGCGCGTGCAGCTCGCCGTCCGTGGGGCGGGAGCAGCCGCCCTTCAGTATGTCGCCGGAATCCCGGTAGGCCTGAAGGAAGTAGCCCTTTGCGCCCCGAATTTCCTTCGCTATGGCGCGGATATCATCGGGGGTGTGGAATTCCCGCATTACCGTCGTGCGGAATTCGTAGTCTATGCCGCTGGACATTATGATCTGTATGCTTTCCCTTATCGGCGCCGTGTCATAGCCGGATATGCCGCAGGTTTCGGGGTATTTTTCATAGCTGTTTTTTATGTCCATGGCTATCATGTCCGCAAGGCCCGCGTCTATTATCCGCTTTACGGCCTTTGGCCGGGTGCCGTTGGTATCCAGCTTGACAAGATAGCCCATCTCCTTTATCCTTGCCATCAGCGTCTCGAGACCGAAGGCCAGGGTGGGCTCGCCGCCGGTTATGCATACCCCCTCAAGTACGCCCTGCCGCTTTTTGAGCAGGGCGAAAAGCTCCTCCTCAGGGATGTGCTCGCCCTCGTCGGGCCTTAATACAAGGCTCGCGTTGTGGCAGAAGGGACAGCGGAAATTGCAGCCCCCTGTGAATACGGTGCAGGCTACCTTGCCGGGGTAATCCAGGAGCGTCAGCTTTTGCAGGCCGTGTATGAGCATTACTTATTAAGCCCCCGCTCAGCTATGAGCTCGTCCAGCAGCCGGGCCGCGTCCATTACAAGGCGGGTGCAGGGCCGCTCTGCGTAGTACGCATCGGTGCGCTCCATGGGCTGCTGCGCCTTCTTGCAGAAGGCCAGAAGATCGCGGCACATGAGGCTTTGGTTTTCCTCCCTGAACTGCTCAGCAAGCTTTCGGATAGTGGAGTAGTGGGCCGCCTTTTCGGCAGTGGCCTGGGGGTCGGTGTAGCCGTAGAGCATGTCCGCTACCATGAACATACCCGTGACCGCGCCACAGGTGTCCCGCATGCCTCCCATGCCGGCGCCAAAGCCGGAGGTCAGCTTTATCGCCGTCTCAAAGTCAATGCCGGTGACGTCGCAAAACGCGGCGAATACAGACTGGGCGCAGTTGTAGCCCTGCTTGAAAAGCTCGTGTGCCTTTTCCTCGTGGTTTATCATAACGGTTCTCCTTTGTGTATTTTTATATGAAGTGTGTTTTATCTAATATTAGCGCGGCGTGCCGTCATTTTCAAGGCGCGCGCCCGGCAGAGGGCAGAAAATACGCAGAAGCATATTATGTTTACCGCCACGACGCTGGGCCCGGTGGGGGTGGATAAGGCGAAGCTTATGACCATGCCGGCTACAAAGCAGAAGGAGGACAGCAGCCCCGAGCATATCACCACGCTCCTGAAGGTCTTGCATAGCCGCATAGAGGTAAGGGGCGGGAAAATTATAAGGCTGGATATGAGCAGCGCCCCCATCATACGCATGCCGAGTACGATGGTCACCGCCGTAAGGCAGGCCAAAAGAGTATTGTAAAGGCCGGCGTTGGCCCCTGTGGCCCGGGCGAAGCCCTCGTCGAAGGTCACGGCGAACATGCGGCAGTAGAACAGCACAAACAGCGTCAGCACGCAGGCGGAGAGTATTATGCTCAGCGTCACGTCGCTCTGGCTCATTGCCAGTATACTTCCGAAGAGGAAATTCATAACGTCGGTATTCATGCCCGAGGTTACGGATATGACCAGTACGCCCAGCGCCAGAGAGCCGGTGGATATGAGGGCTATGGCCGCGTCCCCCTTTATGGCTGCGGAGCTGCTCAGGCGCAGCAGCAGTATCGCATGTTCGGCCCCCGACGACTACGGGTATGGCCACGCCCAGCTCGGACGCGCCCAATACCGACGCCACCGCCAGCGCCCCGAAGCCCACGTGGGACAGGCCGTCCCCTATCATGGAATACCGCTTTAAAACCAGGCTCACTCCCAGAAGCGCCGCGCAGAGGGACACCAGCAGGCCCACTATGAGCGCCCGCACCATGAATGTATAAGAAAACATATTCGCTAAATACGCCATATGCTACCTCCCGAGGAACGCCCGACCCAACGGGCTGCTGCGGTATTCTGCGGCGGTGGCCCAGTATGGGCCGTTGGAGCTCAGATGCAGTATGTGCTGTCCGTCCCGCACCGCCGCGGGTATGTCGTGGGATACCATGATTACGGTTATGCCGTCATGGTGGTTTATATCCTTTATGAGCCGGTACATTTCCATAGTAACCAGTGGATCCAGACCGGTAGTGGGCTCGTCGAGAAGAATGAGCTTCCTCGTGGCGCAGAGCGCCCGGGCCAGCAGCGCCCGCCGCTGCTGCCCGCCGGAAAGCTCTCTGTAGCAGCTCTTTTTGAGGGCTGTTATGCTGAGCCTATCCATCATGGCCTCGGCCCGCTCCCGGTGGTCCTTTGTATAGAAGGGACGCATGCCGAGGCTGTTAAGGCAGCCGGACAGCACCACCTCATATACGCTTGCGGGAAAGTCACGCTGTACGTCTGTCTGCTGAGGAAGGTAGCCTATCTCGTTTTCCCTGAGCCCTGAGCCCATGGTCACGCTGCCCTCGCAGGGCTTTATGAAGCCTAAGAGCCCCTTTACGAGGGTGCTCTTGCCCGCGCCGTTTTCGCCTACTATGCAGAGATAGTCCCCCGGCTCCACCGTAAAGTTAAGGTTGGATACCACCTTCCGCCCGTCGTAGGCGAAGGCGGCGTTATTGCAGCTTAAAAGTGCCATATCAGTTCAGCGCCTCCCGGAGATTCTGAAGGTTTCCCTCCATGAGGGATATGTAGGTTGCCCCGGACTGGAATTCGTCCTTTGTAAGATTGTGGCAGGAGGTGAAGGTGAGCACCTTCGCCCCGGTGGATTCCGCCACGGCGCATGCTATCCTGCCGTTGGAAAGCTCTGTCTTGAACACCACGGGGATATTCTCCTCCCGAATCCGGTCTATCAAAAATGCCACGGTCTTGGGGCTGGCCTCGCTCTCTGCGGAGCAGCCGGGAAATGCGGCGTAGTATTTGAGGCCGTATTCCTCTGTAAAGTACCTTACCGGAAACCTGTCCGCGAACACCAGCGTTTTGCGCCTGCCGTTATCCACTACTTCCCGGAACTCGCCGTCCAGCCTCTCCAATTCCTTCTTATATCTGTCCGCGTTGGCTGCGAATTCGCTTGCGTCCGCCGGGCATATTTGGGATAATTTATCGCATATGGCATGAACTATCAGCGCTGCGTTCTTTGGGGAGGTCCATACGTGCTCGTCGTACTCTTCGTGATCCTCATGGTCATGATCGCAGTCTTTGCCGTGGTCATGGGAGTGACCGCGCTCCGGCTCCATGCCCTCTATATGCTCCTCCTCCAGCGGCTCAACCACATCCAGCATCGCAATGGCCTTATCCGGGTCGAGCTCAAGGTTTTGTATCATCTCCGCCGCCCATTCCTCGTTTTCGCCTCCGGCGTAGATGAACAGGTTGCATTCCTGTATGGCTATCACGTCCGCCGGGGTGGGTTCGTAGCTGTGGGCCTCGCTGCCGGGGGGGAGGAGCAGCGTTACATTCGCGTCTCCCGCTACCGCCCGGGCGAAATCATAGGCGGGGAAATTGGCCGCCACTATGGGCATGCCGCCATCGCTGCTCTCCACGGCTTCCTCCGGGGGATTTGCGCAGCCCCCAAGGGTGGCCAACATGGCTAAAACAAGTAAAAAAGATAAAAGCTTCTTTATATTCATCATTGCTGCTTCCCCACTTCTTTTTTGCTGCACTGGGCGCAGAGACCGTAAAGTACGGTTTGCCGCATGTCGAGGGTAAAGCCGTGGTCCGCCGCCATGTG
>OGOZ01001650.1_pt1 | contig 12057 bp, 12 predicted proteins | sample 1552801 | NCBI WGS metagenome assembly OGOZ01 (sample SAMEA2580196, study PRJEB22360) | human gut metagenome | biome: human gut; feature: human-associated habitat; material: faeces | place: Denmark | collected 2008/2010
AGCCGATGATGGCTGCTGCGTCCCGCGTTTTTATTTCTTGTAATGAAATTCAATGGAGTTTCCGCTGATTGGGGAAAACTTTACATATTGCCCCACAAGATTTCGAGCCTTTTCTCCTATGATAGAGCTATCAACTCCCGAAATAGTAGGCACAACTGAATACAAATCGACTGCGTAAACCTCGGATATTTTATCAGAAAGAGGTATTTGGGCGTTTCCACTCTTAACAACGATGTTGTTGAATGAATACCTGCCATTTATCTTTCCAAAAAGCTGGTAGTTATCTGGTAGATTTGTTGAAATGTATATCCCATCATGCTTTATATTGAGCTTAAAATCAACTTCAATTTCTTTTCCAGCATCCGGCATAGGTTTTTGCATATCTAATGGCAACGGTGGGATTTCTCCTAATCTTATAGGTCGTCCTCGGTATTTCCATGTATAAAACTCATCCTGCGCTAAACCGTTCCCCAACATTCCCCAAAATGCAATTAGTTTTTTGTGGCTTTCTGAAAGGCTATCGGTAACGTGGCATCGTTCTGCATCAAGTTTTTGGAATTTATAGATTGCGTCTAATACACTGATACCACAATATTGTGCTGCATCTATGAACACTAAGTCATCTCCTGCAAAGGGACCATATTTATCAACATACATATCGCCATAGTGATCCACAAACTGCAAAACCAAATTTCCCACTTTATCGTGGTCGGCCTGTTCGTTCAAAGAAATATCACTCATAAACCCGTTTACGCTGTTTGATATTTGTCTGCCGTGTTTCAAATAGAGAGTAGCCCGCACATCAGTAAACAGTCGATCAACCGAGATGTTCGGAGTTAAGATATTGTCGCATAACGCTTCTGTAAAATAGCTTATTGCTGGAGTGCAACCAGAGCAATCTCCAAATTGCGTGGCGTAGGCTATGTATGTATCTTGTGGCGCGACCATTTCCGAATAATTACAAGCATAATCTGGCTTTAATTTGTCGCGGCAGGCATCAACAATTATCAAGAGCTTCACTTTTCTTTTGAAAAGCGGTTGGATTCGTTTGAGATTAAATGCGCTATCTTCAATAGACATTCTTGCATCCAAGCTATTCCCAAAATCCACAGGATACAAATAGTTCTCGCCTTTGCTGTGTCCGCCATGTCCAGAGAAATATACTACATTCAGAGAATCACACGGAGCTGTATCTGCAAATTCAGTTATCTTTTGCTCCATATCTTTCAAGCAAAGATCCATATATGAAACGGTTTCAAACTGTAACTGCTTTAATCTCTTTTCTAATGTCTTTACATCAATTTCTGTGCTTGGTAGATCGTTTGCTGTAATTGAAGCGCTTCTATTGTAGTGGAACATTCCAAAAAGAATTGCTCGTTTTTTCATAAAACCCCTCCGTATTTTGAGAAGAACCAACTTGTTTATGCTGTACTTGCATTTTCCGGTCACGCTTTCAAACTCGTTTTTCATAACTGGCAGGGAAAACATACGCCCCTTGCATCCTCCACGCTGTAAAGCCGCTCTCAGCAAGGCATACAGGCACTCTAAGCCGTGACTTTGCGCTTGCTTTCAGCTATCCCGTGCGCGTAGGTGCAGCGCACCGACCACGAGGAACACCAGACCGAAAATCACCCAGCCCCAGATGGGATCATGCTCCGAAATGAAGTAGGCCAGCAGCCCGAACACCGCTGCATAGATCAGCGTGAGCAGTCCGCCGACGAGCCAGAAGCCGATGCTGGTATTTTGCAGCCACAACAGCAGCAGAAATGTTGCAATGCCGATCACAAGGCACAGCGCCGGATGAATTGCGGTGAACTGATTGCAGCATACTCCGGCGGCGATGCCGAGAGCGATGCTGTCAAAGAGAATGATATGCCCAAAGAATAGTCCGATCACCGAGCAGACAAGCCCAATGAAAAGCCCAATCGCCATAATCGCGCCCTGCGCTGCCAACCAACCCATAAAGAAGCCTCCTTTCGTTTACGCCATGATTGCGTCCATAATCGTCTGAATGGTATTACAGGTATCGTCAAAGGAAATGTCCTTTGCGTACTCATACTCGCGGCTGTATTTCTCCCACAGTCTACGGAGCGTATCGCTTTCGCGGATCTCTTTCATAATCTCCGGGTAGTCTGTCAGGATCGTGCCGCTGCCGCGTTTCTGCGTCGTTCGTTCCAGTGCCCGGCGCAGCGTCGCTTTGTCACATTCCGCGCCGCGCAGCGCGTACAGGATATGTACGTCGTAATAATCTCTCGGACGGGTATTCGCAATGTTGCGGGACAGCACAGTTTCCAGCTTTTCCGCCAGTACCGTTTCAAGGTTGTAGGCAAGAATACTGATCGTGCGGTCATCGAACAGCAGGGAGAATGTGTATTCCACCTCACGGGGCGTTATCATGTCGCCCGTGGTGACATCCACCGTCAGCGGTACGCTGATCGGCGGATAGTTCGCTTTCAGCGCGACCCGTATGCCGGGGTAATCGTCGGTTTCCCGAATGTCAGAGATGCCGATAACCTCAAACTGCACGTCGTCGGCGATCTGGACAGCGCAAATCTCTGTAAAGATTTTGCGGATTGCTTCATGCGTCAGGGTGAAGCCCTTGATCGTTGTGTCCAGATCCATTGTTGCCCGCGTGTCCAGTCCCACAATGGCGGAGATCAGGAATCCGCCTTTGAGAATGAAATTGTTCTTATAGGGCGAGAGCGAGATCCGTTCCAGCAGCCGTTCCAACATATAGTTCTGCATGACGAGCTGCGCCGAGATATGCTTCTCTGCCGCTTTGTTCTTGATAAAGGCTTTCAGTTGCATCGGATTTTTTGTAATCATAGCAAAACCTCCATGTATCGCAGCACCTTGGGCTTTACGCGAAGCTGGTCTGCGTACTGCATCAGTTTGTGAATATTCTTATCTTTGGACGCTGCATAGCGTTTCATAGCTTCTCCGACGATCTGAACATCGCTGCCGCTGCCGCGCAGAATGTCACACAGCGTCCGTTCCAAATCATAAACACGAATTGGATTGCCGGATGGGGATTCAATTTCAATTCTGCCGAACTCGTAGTTTTCCGGCACAACGCGCTTGATGATTAGGTTCTCCTGCTTCAAGGACGGGGCATTGTAGCCCTTGGGAAAGGTCATCGTATATTTCGCCGGGGTACGGTCTGAATAGCCCAGCAGATACAGAGCGGTATCGTGCGAATAGATTCCGCGCCCATACTTGCGCTGCAAGAGGTAGAAATCGTCCTCCCATGCGCTGCTACGCACATACAGACCGCGCCCAAAGCGGTACATCTCGCCGCTCTTAACAAACTCCTGTAAAACGCTGCGGTGCAGCCCGGCTTCCGTCACCTGCGCTGCGGTGATCGTGCCGTCCTCCGACGCTTCCAGCAGTTCTTCGATTTTCTCCTTGGCGTTCATGCTTCTCACCTCGCTTTGACAATCACACATTATATTATAGAGAAATAATGTGCGGTTGTCAACTGCGAAACGACGAACACACATTAAATTACTTGAAAATAATGTGTGAATGTCAGAGAAGCTACAATGCTTTGTCCTGTTCCTGCCCACGATTGGGGGACAGGATGCTGTCGATGTTCTGCTTGACGGCATCGTATTCCCGCATACGTTTTTTCAGGCTTCCGTACTCAGCGTACAACCGATCCTTTTCTTTGGACAGTCTGGAATATTCCTCGCGCAGCTTGGCAAGGTCGGGGAGCTTGTCACCGATGCCCGCTGCTTTCAGCGCCCGCGCCGACGCTTCAAAGAGAATGATTTCGCGCTCACGTCCGCGTAGATACTTTTCCTTGTCACGGGATTTTTTGTATTCGCTATACAGCGGCTTTAGCTCTTTGTAGGTGGCGGTATGCTTTATCAGCAACGCCAGATCAGACAGGCGGCGTTCTGCTGCTTTTAGCGCAGCGGCAGTCTGCTCGTTGCTGTCCTGAAGCACCGTGATCTTCTGCTCCAAATCGGTATAGTGGGAAATGCCGTGCTGGTCGAGAAATACCATTGTGCGGGCGGCGCGTTTCAGGTTTTCGATTTTTGCCCAGCGTTCATAGCCTGCGGATTGCTGCGCCTTGATGCAGTTTTCAATGTCAATCAGCAGCGACACGCCGCTGCGTTCCGGCTTCGGCATTTTCAGAATGACTTTGCCCTTGATGCGTTCAGCTATGGCTTCCTCGGTGTAGGCTTCACCCAACGTCTTTGCACGGGTGAATCGCTCCTGACCGGGAGCGCGGAATGAGATATACTTTCCACGCTTGATTTCATACCCCTCGGCTTCCAGCCGACGCAGGAGGTCGTCAAGGTCTTTGGAAACGGGAATGAGCCTATCAATGGCGATTTTCAGCTTTTGCTTATAGCTTGTCCCTTTCCGCTGCGCGTCCCATTCGGCATACTGTTTGCCGCGCTCCGCGCTGGGCGTGACAACGGACAGCCCATTTTCCCGGCACAGCCTGTCGCTGACGCGGCGGATCTGCGCGTAGCTTTTGCGGTTGGAAATGTACTTCTTATGTTCCGCAAAATCCACAGCACAGAAAATGATATGGTTATGGCAATGCTCTTTGTTGATGTGGGTAGCAATGACATACTCATACTTGCCGCCGAGGATTTCATCGGCAAGTTGCCGCCCGATCTCGTGGGCTTGCGCATAGCTGACCTCGCCCGGCTCAAAGGCCTGTATCAGATGGTGGGCGAGATTGTTGCCTTTCTGCATGGCAAGCAGCCGTGTTTTCTCAAACTCAAGGTCTGCGGTTTCCACGGCGCAGCCGAACGAGGACACCAGCAGCTTATCGTCGGTCTTTGCCGGATCAACGATATAGTCAATAGCTTTTTTCAAGGTGCTTTTGATAGGATGGATCTTTGTAATTGCCATATCTCTGCCATCTCCCCCTTGATGTCCTCAATGTCCTGCGCATAGAGCGTTCCCGTTGCGTTTACGCGCTTTGCAATCTGATTGATGTTTGTGCCGATTTTTTGCAGCTCGGCGGTCATTGCTTTCACGTCGCTGTAATCCAGCCGGATTACATAGCCGTCTATGAGCATTTTCCGCGCATAAACGGAGAAGCAGCCCGTACCCATCTGCTGCATTTTACGCTCGATCATTGCCCGTTCCTCGGCAGTCACAGGAACGCGCAGCACGATATTCCGCGTTCGGTTTGCCATTTGTTCACCGTCCTTTCCGCTCCGAATAAGGGTTTGGGATTATCCCAACAAGCAAAGCACAAACAGGTGCTTTTTCGGGAGTGTGGCTACACTCCCTATGCTTGCTACGGTATCTCCCTCACTACTACAACGGCGGCACAGCCGCAATTTGGCAAACCGCAGGCAAACTTTTTCAAAAGAAAAACGCCATGAACTACCTGTTCATAGCGTTCCTTACACCGTATTCACTTTTCTCCCTCGCTGTCCAATCTTGCGTCCAGTAACGCTTGCGCTGTTGCCGTGAGAATTTTAATTTCCGCATCCGTCAGTTCGTCTAACAGCGTTTCAAACTGCATACGCTCCGTTGACTTGCCCTCCATAGCTTCACCATGAAGAATCTGATCCACGGAGATATGATAGCGGGACATCAGTTCTAAAAATATCTGTACGCTGGGGTGCTGTCCATTGTTCTCAATGTTGGCAAGATAGCGCGGCGAAATAAACAGTGCGTCGGCCGCCTTATTCCGGGATTCTTTCTGTTTTGTACGTCCAGCTTTGATTGCTGCGCCATACGGCTCGAAGTCGATTTTCGCAACAGGCCGTTTCTCTTTCTTGACTCTTTTAGGCATCTTCAATCACCCTATTACATTTTACAGTTCCTCTTTCTTACGGGATATGCCTTATTTATTCGCTCTATTGACTTTAATAATTCATATCTCCTTGCAAAGGTTCGGATAACCGCGTATAATAAATACAAAATCAATTTGCGGGAAGAAATGCGATGCTTGAACATACCCCCACCCCGGAAGCAGCGAAAAAATGGGGCATCTCAAAACGCCGGGTGTAGAAGTTGTTCGAAGAAAATCTCGCATACCGGGGACAAAACTTGGCCGGATATGGTTGATTCCGCAAAGTACAGAAAAACCATTTGACCAAAGATTGAAGGGACGCAAAGAAGATGCAAGAGAAAATATTAGTTGTCGATGACGAAAAAGAACTTGCTGATCTATTGGAGGTCTATCTGCTGAATGATGACTACTCTGTTTATAAGTTCTATAACGGTATGGATGCATTAAGATACATGGAAGATAACATCCCTGATCTGGCGATTCTCGACGTAATGCTGCCGGATGTAGATGGTTTTCATATATGCCAGAAGATTCGTGAAAAACACTTTTTTCCAGTGATTATGCTGACGGCTAAAATCGCAGACAACGACAAAATCATGGGACTTACTATCGGGGCAGATGACTATATCACAAAGCCTTTCAATCCGCTCGAAGTGGTAGCGCGGGTGAAAACGCAGCTTCGCCGCTGCCAGCGTTATAATCTGGCTGCTGGGCAGCCCGCAGAGCGGAACGAATACGACATTCGCGGACTTATCATCAACAGGGACAGCCACAAATGCTCGCTATTCGGCAGGGAGATTTCCCTAACGCCGACGGAGTTTTCCGTTCTGTGGTATCTTTGCGAACATCAGGGGCGGGTCGTGACGTCGGAGGAACTGTTCGAGGCCGTCTGGAGGGAAAAATATCTGAACAATAATAACACTATTATGGCGCATATCGGACGACTGCGCGAAAAGCTGCACGAACCGGCACGACATCCGAAATTTATCAAAACGGTCTGGGGGGTCGGCTATGAGATCGAATAAAGCCAAAACACTTTCCAAAACGGCCAAACGGGTCATCAAGCGCTTCTTCGTATCGATAATAGCGCTGGTTGCCGCTTTGACTGGCGGATATTTTACTGCATGGTTTATCTGCATGCAGTTTTCATGGTCAGGGCAGGAACCGCTCTATATACTGCTCAAAATTTTGGAGCAGTTGTCTCCGACTATCGTCTTCGTTTCGTTGATGGTCGGAGGGATTATCTTTATGGTTCAGGCTCTTAAAAAACTCTCGTATATTGACCTCTCGTATATTGACGATGTCATTGCCGCCGCAAAAACACTCCCTCAGCCGGACGCACCTCCCATTTCACTACCTGAGGAACTGGCTGATGCGGAGATCGAGCTGAACCGCGCAAGAACCCAGATGCAGGAAAACCTGCGACTGCGAAAAGAGGCGGAGCAACGGAAAAATGACCTTATCATGTATCTCGCACACGATTTGAAGACTCCTCTTTCCTCTGTTATCGGCTATCTGACACTACTGCACGACGAAGGGCAGATATCGCCGGAGCTGCGGGAACGGTATCTCGGCATTGCCCTCGAAAAAGCGGAGCGGCTGGAAGACCTAATCAACGAGTTTTTCGAGATTACGCGCTTCAATCTCTCAGAGATTACCTTGCAGTATAGCCGCATAGACTTGACACGGCTTTTGGAGCAGCTCACGTTTGAATTTAAGCCGATGCTTGCGGAAAAGAATCTAACCTGCGTATTGGACACACCGAAAGAAATGGTGCTACACTGTGACGCAGACAAAATTCAGCGCGTCTTTGACAATCTATTGCGCAACGCTGTGCTTTATAGTTACCCTGACACAAAAATCGACATTTCAGCGGAACAGAGGGATAGGCAAGTTACGATTCACTTCAAAAATTGCGGTGATACTATCCCAAAGGAAAAACTGTCGCGCATTTTTGAGCAATTCTATCGGCTCGATGTAGCAAGAAGCTCCCGCGGTGGCGCGGGACTGGGACTGGCCATTGCCAAACAGCTTGTGGAACTGCACGGTGGCACGATTAGCGCAGCAAGTGCAGATGACACCATCGAATTTACAGTCACACTTCCGCTTTCGTAGGAAAATTGTAAGAATTTCCGAAGAATAAAAGAGGGAAAACGTACAGGCTAAAAAATAAACGGAACTCCTGCTTTTGGTACAATAAATGTACCGAAAGCAGGAGTTTCTTTTTTACTGATATGGAATCGAGGTTGTCACAATGAAAAAAACTAAAATCGCTATTATTTTTGGCGGCTGTTCTACCGAATATGAGGTGTCGTTGCAATCGGCCGCTGCGGTTTTTGAGTACATTAACACGGAGAAATTTGAAGTGTTCCCCATTGGCATTACGCGAAGCGGTGACTGGTATCACTATACAGGCGAGATTGCCCATATCGCGGCAGGCACTTGGTGCGATAATGACGCACATTTAAGGCCAATTGTTTTTTCACAGAATCGGTCGGCGCGCGGTTTTCTCGAATTGACTGACGGAAAATATGCGGTGCAATATGTCGATCTTGCTTTCCCTGTGCTACATGGCAAGAATGGTGAGGATGGAACCGTGCAGGGACTTTTGGAACTTGCGGGTATCCCCGTCGTCGGCTGCGGCACGCTCTCTTCCGCACTGTGTATGGATAAGGATCGGGCGCACAAACTCGTCTCGCTTGCGGGCATCAAAGTACCGAAGTCCGTCACATTTGGAAAGCCAGAGCTCGCCGCGGCGGTGCGAGAGATCAACGACACGCTGACGTTCCCAATTTTCGTTAAACCTGTCCGCGCAGGCTCGTCGTTCGGCGTGACGAAGGTCTCGGCGCTTGAGCAGTTGGAGGATGCAATCCGTCTTGCCTTTGAAAATGACGCAGAGGTCATCGCAGAGGAAGCAATCGATGGATTCGAAGTTGGCTGTGCCATCCTTGGAATCGACGAGCTGACTGTCGGACGCGTAGACGAGATTGAGCTTTCCGGCGGCTTCTTTGACTACACGGAAAAATATACATTAAAAACATCAAAAATACACATGCCCGCCAGAGTTGATGCTGCAACAGAGTTGCGTATTCAAGAGACGGCGAAAACAGTTTTCCAAGTGTTGAACTGCTCTGGTTTTGCACGGGTAGATATGTTTCTAACTCCGGCTGGAGAAATTGTTTTCAATGAGGTCAATACGATCCCTGGTTTCACTTCTCACAGCCGTTATCCGAATATGATGAAGGGAATCGGCCTGCCCTTTGCCCAGATGTTGGACAAACTGCTGAGCCTATATACGAAACAATGAAAACAATTATTTTGGGAAAAAGCGATATCGGCAATGGTAATCTAATCCTCGTCAACGTAGCGCATTCGTTGCGAAACAGTGAAATGGGCAAGTTAGTACCAGCGTGTGCGAATTACCCCGATATTCTCCTACGCCATATTGCAGCCAGCGCTTTACAGGATGCACTTAAAGCAATCTCGGCCAGAGGGAAGATTGTTCCAGTAAGCGGCTATCGCGGCGCAGAGGAGCAGACGAAAATCTACAATGATTCCTTGCGGGAAAACGGCGCGGACTTTACGAAGAAATTCGTTGCTCTGCCGGGTCACAGCGAACACCAGACAGGTTTGGCCATTGATTTAGGCATACATTCAGATCATATTGATTTCATTCGACCTGATTTTCCTTATGACGGTATCTGCGAGGTGTTCCGTGAAACGGCACCAAGCTATGGCTTTGTCGAGCGCTATCCGGCAGGAAAAGAATCTATTACGGGAATCGCACACGAACCATGGCATTTCCGTTATGTTGGCTTTCCGCACTCGACAATTATGACGGACAACAACCTCACGCTGGAGGAGTATGTTAACTTTTTGAAAGGCTATTCGTTGGAGTGTCCTTTGGTTGCTCATGGCAGCGAAATATACTACGTCCCCGCCAGTGGGGAAATGATTGAGATCCACTTGCCGGAAAAAGCGGCATATCAGATTTCCGGCAATAACATAGACGGCTTTTTCGTGACTATTGGGAGGAAAAGCTGATGAACGATCACAAGTATTATGCTGGAATTGACTGGATGCGTCTGATTGCCGCCATTTTAGTTATTGCGATCCATACATCGCCGCTTGCCAGTTATAACGCAACGGGAGATTTTATTCTGACAAGGGTTATTGCTCGTGTTGCTGTCCCGTTCTTTTTTATGACAACAGGCTACTTCACATTGTTAAGGTATCACTATGATAATAAAAAGTTATTTGCCTTTTTGAAAAAGACCAGCATAATTTATGCAGCAGCGATTGTAGTATATCTTCCATTGAATATTTATAATGGTTATTTTAATCAGCATAGCTTGCTGCCTAATATACTGAAAGACCTTGTATTTGATGGAACGCTGTATCACTTGTGGTATCTCCCTGCTTCTATGCTCGGTATGCTGATTGCTTGGCATCTTGTTCAAAAGTTTGACTATTCAAAAGGCTTGATCGTGGCAGGGCTACTGTATCTGGTAGGGCTATTTGGTGACAGCTATTACGGCATTACGGAAAAGCTGCCGATCATTAAGAACATATATGATTTGCTGTTTGAGCTTTTCGATTATACTCGAAACGGCATTTTCTTTTCCCCCGTTTTTCTTATGCTCGGCGGCTTGATTGCTGAAAAAAAGCACCGTATGACGCAAACACAGGCAATCTCTGGTCTGGTTGGCAGCTTTTTGTTATTGCTTGCGGAAGCCATGTTACTTCATAAGAACGGATTTCAGCGTCACGACAGTATGTATGTGTTTCTTCTGCCGTGTATGGTATTCCTTTTCCATTTTGTGCTGCATTTCAAAGGGAAAAAAGTACGTGGACTGAGGATTGCTTCTCTGCTGATTTATTTGATCCACCCGATGATGATTGTTGTGGTGCGAGCTGCCGCAAAAATAACACATCTTCAAAATATTTTGGTAGATAACAGCTTGGGGCACTTTGCGGCGGTCTTTGCAGCATCTCTATTGTTTAGCTGTGCAGCAACCGTATTGGTGGAACGAGTTGTGGGAAAACAGCATCACTGTACAGAAATGGAACGTGCCTACATCGAACTTAATCTTGCGCATCTATCTCATAATGCCGAAGTTTTGCAGGATGCTATGCCACGGGGTTGTGAGTTGATGGCAGTTGTAAAAACGGAGGCCTATGGTCACGGCGCTTATGCAGTCTCCACCCATCTTGAAAAGAACGGCGTAAAAGCATTTGCTGTTGCAACGATAGACGAAGGAATCCATCTGCGTCACTATGGGATTCGGGGAGATATTTTGATCCTTGGATTTACTGACATGCATCGTGCCAAAGAACTAAAGAAGTTTCGTTTGACACAAACGCTGATTGACACCGACTATGCTGAATGTTTGAATCGTCAAGGAATTCCGATCTGCGTACATATCGGAATCGACAGCGGAATGCACCGCCTTGGCTTTGATGTCCATGATTATGAAAATATACGACGGGTTTTCGATATGAAAAATCTGAACGTCGATGGGATATTTACACATCTCTGCTGCTGTGAAAGTTTGGAACCAGAAGACGTTGCTTTTACAAAAGGACAGGTTTACAGCTTCTATGCTTTGATTGACTACCTGAAAGCGCACAAAATACATATCCCAAAGCTGCATATTCAAAGCAGCTACGGCTTGTTGAATTATCCTGAACTGCAATGTGATTATGTGCGAGAAGGCATCTCTCTGTATGGTGTTGCCTGTACGCCGCAGGATAAAACGACTTTGCAGCTTGATCTTCGTCCGGTTCTTGCGTTAAAAGCAAAGGTTGTTTTGATAAGGGATGTCCCGAAAGGTGATTTTGTCGGTTATGATCGAGTATATCAGACCCGGCGGGACAGCCGAATTGCAATCTTGCCGATTGGCTATGGCGATGGATTTCCGAGAAATTTGTCCTGTGGAAAAACAAGCGTAAAGATCGGCACATATATCGTGCCGATTGTCGGACGGATTTGTATGGATCAGCTTGCCGTTGATATCACCGATACGGAGGGAATCTCCGTTGGCGATACGGCAACATTGATCGATAACGGGAAAGACAGCTTCTACACGACACCTTATGTGGCAGAGCAGTCCGATACCATTAGCAATGAACTGTTAAGCCGTATGGGCGCAAGACTACCAGTTGTTATTATAGAGGATTGTTAAAACAAACGCAGCATTAGTCAATTCCATCTGCCGGACGACGGCAAAAGAAAAAAAGCCGTCGTACAGCAGCCATTTGACACGCCCATTTGAAACGGCGGCTTT
>OGOZ01001652.1_pt1 | contig 12055 bp, 8 predicted proteins | sample 1552801 | NCBI WGS metagenome assembly OGOZ01 (sample SAMEA2580196, study PRJEB22360) | human gut metagenome | biome: human gut; feature: human-associated habitat; material: faeces | place: Denmark | collected 2008/2010
ATCTCACGGAAAACAACTTGCTCCAATACGCCGATCTTGAGAAGAAGGTCGAGGACGTTCACAGCTCCTATGACCGCACCGGCAAGGAACTGAAAGGCGTCGAAGCGCGACTGCGGGAAGTCCAACCGCTTATCAAAAACATCTCCAACTACCAGCGGCTCAAGCCCGTATATGACGCATTCCAGAAGGCAAAAGATAAGCCGGGTTTCAAAGCAAAGCACGAAGCCGAGCTTGTGATCTTTGAGGCAGCGAGAAGCACATTACTTGCCATGCAGGGCGATGAAAAACTGCCGAGCTTGAAGACACTGCAAGCGGAACAGCAGCGACTTCTTGATGAGCAACAGCGGCTCTATGATGAACGTGCGAAGCTCAAAAAAGAAGTAAAGCAAATAGAGACGATCAAGTCTAATGTTGATACGTTTCTCGCTCCTTCTGCTGACCATGACCGTGATCATCTGCGCAGCACACAGCGCGAATAGTCCTTTCAAAAGCAGGGCATCTCCTGTTGACCGGAGATGCCCTGCATCCTTGAGAGAAGGTTCGAGAAGTTGAAACTTTTTCTTTAATTTCTGCATCAACGGATTGCTTTTGAGAATGAAATCCAGTATAATATTATAAGCGATGTTGAATGCAAGCAAGCGAAAGGATGGTTGCCGTGCGCATAAGCTATAAGAAACTATGGATGCTTCTTCTGGAACGCGACATAAAGAGGGCTTCTCTACGACATGAGGTAGGGCTGTCTGCCGGAACATGGACAAAACTGAATAAGGGGGAAGAAGTGTCCCTCTCTATTTTGCTGCGCATTTGTGATTACTTGAACTGTGACATCGGAGATATATGTGAGGCTGTGCGAACGGACAAGAACTGAGTCCGGTTTTTCGTACAGCTCTTTTTGTAGAATAGTAAGTGTGAAACTATAACTTTGGAGGTTGCTGAAATGGCTGAGAATAACACAAGCAATATCGGCTTTGAAAAACAAATCTGGGACGCGGCTTGCGTTCTGCGCGGAAACATCGACGCATCCGAATACAAGTCCGTCGTCCTCGGATTGATTTTCTTGAAATACATTTCTGATCGCTTCGAGGCAAAGTACAAGGAACTGGTTGAAGAAGGCGATGGATTTGAAGAAGACCAGGACGAATACACTGCCGAAAACATCTTCTTTGTCCCTGAGAATGCACGATGGAGCGCGATTGCTGCTGCCGCTCACACGCCGGAAATTGGCACGGTGATTGATGATGCAATGCGCAGTATTGAGAAAGAAAACAAGCGTCTCAAAGATATTCTTCCTAAGAACTTCGCCCGTCCAGAGCTGGACAAGCGGCGTCTTGGTGAAGTGGTTGATCTCTTCACCAATATTCAGATGATCGAGCATGGAAACAGCAAGGACATTCTTGGTCGCACATACGAATATTGCCTCTCCAAGTTTGCCGAGCAAGAAGGCAAACTTGCTGGTGAGTTCTATACTCCCTCTTGTGTTGTGCGTACCCTTGTTGAGGTGTTGCAGCCGTTTAATGGACGTGTTTATGACCCGTGCTGCGGCTCTGGCGGTATGTTTGTTCAGTCCGCAAAGTTCATCGAGAATCACGGCGGCAACATCAACAAGATTTCCGTTTTTGGTCAGGACTCCAACCCGACCACATGGAAGATGGCGCAGATGAATCTTGCCATTCGCGGTATTGAAGCCGACCTCGGCAAGTTCAATGCGGACACGTTCTTTAACGATTGCCACCCTCAGCTCAAGGCAGACTTCATTATGGCAAATCCGCCCTTCAATCTCTCCGGCTGGGGTGCGGATAAACTCGTTGATGATGTCCGTTGGCAGTATGGTACGCCTCCTGCTGGAAATGCAAACTTCGCGTGGTTGCAGCACATGATCTGGCATCTCGCTCCGAATGGACGTATCGGTATGGTGCTTGCAAATGGTTCGCTTTCTTCGCAGTCCGGCGGTGAAGGCGAAATCCGCAAAAACATTATCAATGCTGACCTTGTGGACTGTATCGTCGCAATGCCGACGCAGCTTTTCTACACGACGCAGATTCCTGTATCGCTCTGGTTCCTTGCAAAGAACAAGAAGCAGAAAGGCAAGACACTATTTATCGACGCACGGAAACTCGGCACTATGGTTACGCGGAAGCTGCGCGAACTGACGGATGAAGACATCAAGAAAATTGCCGACACCTACAACGCATTCGTTGAAGGAACGCTTGAAGATGAAAAGGGCTTCTGTGCGGTTGTCACTACGCAGGACATTGCAAAGCAAGATTACATTCTCACTCCGGGACGCTATGTTGGAATTGAGGAACAAGAGGATGACGGTGAGCCGTTTGAAGAAAAAATGGGGCGTCTGACTTCTGAACTGTCGGAGCTTTTCGTTAAATCTCATGAGCTTGAAGCGCAGATAAAAGAAAGGTTAGGGGCGATTGGATATGAGATTTAATCTATGGGAAGATTGCAACAGGGTTCCTCTAACCGAGCTGCTGTCTTTTGTTGTAGACAATCGCGGCAAGACTGTTCCTACTGCGCCCAGCGGACACAAGCTGATAGCAACGAATTGCGTGACAAACAACGCCTTGTTTCCGGTGTATGAAAAAATTAGATATTTAAGCGAGGAAACTTATCAGACATGGTTTCGGGCACACCCGATTCCCGGTGATATTCTCTTCGTGAACAAGGGAACTCCGGGACGAGTCTGCCTTGTTCCTGATCCCGTTGATTTTTGTATCGCGCAAGATATGATTGCATTGCGCGCTGACGAATCGAAGATTTATCCCAAATATTTGTTTGCAGTGCTAAGAAGCAGAGAAATTCAACAACAGATATATAACACAAATGTGGGAGACGTTATTCCGCATTTCAAGAAGCAATTTTTGGATCAGTTGTTGATTCCCATACCTGAGCGGTCTATACAAGAGTCAATCGGAGACTTGTATTATGTGCTTAGCCTCAAGGCAGAACGTAACAAAAAGATAAACGATAATTTAGAGCAGCAAGCTCAGGCAATATATCATGAGCGTTTTGAGACTGTTTCGCCTAATGATTTGCCTTCCGACTGGCGTATTGTAACTCTTGGAGAGGTTGCGACGATCTCAAATAAGAGTTTCAACCCACTGAAAGAGCCTGAGATACTGCTTGAGCATTATAGCATTCCAGCTTTTGATGAGGCGAGGTTTCCGGTCTTTGAGCTATCCACATCCATCAAGAGCAATAAATTCATCATTGATGCCTCGTGCTTCATGATCTCAAAACTCAACCCAACAACGAAGCGTGTTTGGAAGCCGTATTGTCTGACCGGGAATGCAGTATGCTCTACGGAGTTCATCGTCTATAAAGCAAAAGATAAGACTATTACAGATTTCCTGTACTCAGTCATAGATAGCAATTCCTTTTCCGACTTTATGTGTAGTCATGTTACTGGCTCAACGGGCAGTAGACAAAGAACAACACCGTCGGACACGCTCTCTTATGAGTTAATTCTTCCTTCGGGGGACGAGCTGGCAGAGTTTCAATCTCTCGTTTCACCGATGTACGCGCAAATACGAATTAACGCCATCGAAAACGATAGACTCAAGCGACTTAGGGATAGTCTCTTGCCCAAGCTGATGTCCGGCGAGATTGATGTCTTCACCATCCAGCTCTAAGCCGCTAAATTATCGTTTACCGTCTTAATAACTCTCACCAGTGGCGAGAGTTTTACAAAAGGGACTGCCACTGAATGTCGTTCTCTTACCTCGAAAGGAGACACGACAATGACAGAACAACTTATCGCGGAGATACAGCGAAAAATGCTGCCGTATCTCAACAACGAACAGCTCATGCACCTTCGGGATGCAATGGCTGAGACATTGGAAGGGGCAACGATAACCTATGATGGCAGCGCAATTCCAGCGGCAGAAGAGACGGATGCAGTCGAAGCATTTATCACGGCAAAGCGGATCGAAGGCTGCTCGGAGAAAACCCTGAGCTACTACCGGAAGACGATTGAGGCTCTGATTGCCGGAGTCGGAAAGGCTGTACAACAGATCACCACAGATGATTTGCGCCGCTATTTGACAAGCTATCAAATTCAGCGTAGGTCGAGCAAAGTGACCATAGACAACATCCGCCGGATCCTGTCCAGCTTCTTCTCATGGCTTGAAGATGAGGATTTCATTGTGAAAAGTCCGGTACGCCGGATTCATAAAGTCAAGACTGCAAAGGTGGTCAAGGACACCTACACCGATGAAGCATTAGAGCTGATGCGTGACAACTGCACAACGGCACGAGACTTGGCGATGATTGATCTTCTGTCTTCCTCTGGAATGCGTGTTGGTGAGCTGGTCACGCTAAACCGCGAAGACATCAACTTCAACGAACGCGAATGCGTTGTTGTCGGCAAAGGCAATAAAGAACGACTGGTCTACTTCGATGCAAGGACGAAGATTCACCTTCAAAACTATCTTGAGGGCAGAACAGATGAAAATCCCGCATTGTTCGTTTCGCTAAAAGCCCCGTTTGACCGGCTGATGATCGGCGGTGTGGAGACACGTCTTCGGGAGCTGGGAAAGCGTCTGAATATCCCGAAGGTTCACCCTCACAAGTTCAGGCGGACACTGGCTACTACTGCCATAGACAAAGGAATGCCCATAGAGCAAGTCCAGCAGCTCTTAGGACATCAGAAAATCGACACCACCATGCACTATGCAATGGTGAAACAACAGAATGTGAAGCTGGCACATAGAAAATATATCGGTTAGGAGTGCAAATATGGAAACCAAGAAATACCGATTTGATGAAGTGACTATCAACTTTGACAAGAAACGAATACCTCTTTCCAGCGCACAACGCGAAAAAAGGCAAGGCACGTTTCGTTATTATGGTGCGCAAGGAGTGATCGACCATGTTGATGATTATATCTATGATGGTACATATCTACTAATTGCAGAGGATGGTGAGAATCTAAAATCAAAAAAGCAGAACATTGCGCAGGTTGTTGACGGACAATTTTGGGTCAACAACCATGCACATATTGTGCAAGGAAACGAACAGTGTGACACCCGATTCCTTTGCTATTTGATAAACAGCATGGACTTATCTGGATATGTCACCGGTTCAGCTCAGCCAAAATTATCTCAAGCGAACTTGAATGCCATAACACTCTCTCTACCTACTCTCGTTGAGCAAAAGAGGATTGTAGAATACCTATATATGCTTGATCAGAAGATAGATGTCAATCGACAGATAAACGATAATTTAGCTGATCTCCTACAAACGGTCTATCAGGAACGTTTTGGCGATACCAGTTTGATAGCAAATCAGGGCATCCTATCGGATATTTGCTCATATTCAAGAGACAAAGTAGCTGTCTCCGAGCTGAACGTCAGCACCTACTTCTCAACAGAGAATATGCTGTCGGGAAAAGCTGGTTCAACCGAGGCTACAAGCCTCCCAACTACATCGCAGACAACTGCTTGCCATAAAGGTGATACGTTGATTTCTAACATTCGACCTTACTTTAAGAAGATTGTCTACTGTGAGGACAACTGTGGCTGCTCAACCGATGTTCTTTGCTTTACGCCAAGTCAACCGCGATACTCGGCGTACCTATTCAGCACCCTATATGCCGACAAGTTCTTCGCATTTATGGTTGCTGGATCGAAAGGAACGAAAATGCCTCGTGGAGATAAGCAGCAGATTATGACATACCCTGTTGTTCTACCATCAGAAGAAGAGTTAGCCGGGTTTAATACCATTGCTTCACCACTCCTTGAGCAGATTTATTCCAATAGCGCGGAGAATAAACGGCTGTCCATACTGAGAGATACCCTTCTTCCCAAGCTGATGTCCGGAGAGATTGATGTTTCTGCCATCCAGCTCTAAGCTGCTAAATTATCGTTTACGCTAGGAGGGATAAGATGAAATACTGCTTTTACTACGATGAGTCTGAGCATAGCAGGGTCATCAATCTCTCAACCGTTACTGGTGAGACATATTATGATGGTTTTCTGGCAGCTATTATCGGGTGGCGCAGCGATCACGAAACAGCTTTTGAACAGCGTTATCATGCTTTTGAAGAAAAATACGCTGATAGGAAGAAAAAAGGAGAGCTGAAAAGCGGAACGATAAAGCCGAAGCAGTTAGTTCATGGATTTGCCTCTCTCAACGAAGCAAATGCAAAGCTGCTTGGAGATTTCTTCTCCATCTTTGATGAGAACAGCTATATCTATCTGTTCTGTGCAAGCAAAATCGAATACGTTATCACCCAGATTTTCAAAGGCTATCGCAATAGCGTCTTCTTTGATATGGACGCTGCACGCTACTCAATAGTCAAAGCGATAGTTACATACCGACCCACAGAGGTAATTGAAAGCCTGTATAAAAGCCCAGCGGAGTTTGTAGCTGCGTTAATGACATTCTTGACGAACCGGATTAGGCGCAACAAAGAAAACCGCGAATTGAAGGCGCAGGAAAACACGGCATTTGAAGCCGTCCTTTATGTCCTGAATAACGTCGATGTTCCGCAGTCCCTCGCTTGGGACTACCATTCGCAGTTTGTCGGGTTTGGAAATTTCCTGAGCAGCAAGGGCATTCTTGATTATTCAGTCTTGCTTGACAAGGAAGGTGAAGCAGGAACCGAAAGCAAAACTCTCATTGCCGCGAAAGAAGCCAGTTTGAAGAATTGCGAAGAGGCAGACTCGATAGACCACTTTGGAATTAGAATGGCTGATATGCTGGTAGGAATTATCGGCAAACTGATGAAATCGCTATACCATTCCTTGACACCGACGCAGGACAGTCCCCGCATTGCGAAGACTCTTCTTAGCAAAGAATGGTTCAGACTAACCGATGGGCAGTTACAGCTATACAAGCAGCTTTATCATATCGTGTTCGAGATCAACAATGATTGGTATAAGGTCTATGCCGGTAATTATTCAGATGACCTTGTTAGCTTTTTGGGACTGCTGGATTTCATGAATCATTTCAATTCAGCTAAAGACATCGAACAAGACTTTGATATGCAACCGGAGTATTGTAATAGCTGCATCTGCCAAAGACTTGAAACCCATTTTGAGCAGATGGAAAACAAGCTGCCTGTTGAGCCGGTGAAAGATCAAGAAAAGGATTTTTTTAGGAATCGACGCGGCGCAAAAGTTTATCACGATGTAGACAGACAACCCATTCTGGAACTCACCAAAGGAAAAAACGCCTTTGTAGTTCTATCTGTTGGAATTGCAAAAGGCGGCATCCCATTGGTGACTATTGAGGCATCACCTGAGAATCTATGTTATAGGCTGCCTGTACAGTTGAGAGAATGGGCAATGACATTGGTTTCAATAGCAAATGCAGGAGAAGAATTATTTCCTACTGAGGTAGTCTTCACAAAAACTGAAAACCGCATCTATGCGGATATTATATAGAGGGAGTTGAGTACAAATGTCGGGCTATTTTACCGAATCAAATTATGAGAATGCCGTCTTGCAGCTTCTCAATGATGAGCTTGGATATACCTATGTCTATGGACCGGAGGTGGAGCGCGATTATCACTCGCCGCTTTATGAGGATGTTCTGCTACCTTCCTTGCAGCGGATCAACAAGAGCCTGCCTATGGACGCTCTGACGGAGGCAATCTATAAGCTCAAGAACTTTGAAACCGGAACGCTTTTGCAGAAGAACATGGTCTTTATGGACTACCTCCAAAACGGAGTCCCGGTAAAATACTATGACAAGGGTGAAGAACGCTCTACCCTTGTTTACCTTGTAGACTTCAAAAATCCTGCCAGTAACGAGTTCACAGTTGCGAATCAATGGACTTTCATTGAGAACTCCGAAAAAAGACCAGATGTGATTCTCTTTGTCAATGGTCTCCCACTCGTCATTGTGGAGTTGAAGTCTCCGTCCCGCGAAGAAACCGATGCTTCCGCAGCATACCGCCAGCTCCGGAACTATATGTATGAGATCCCCTCTATGTTCATTTATAATGCGGTATGTGTCATGAGCGACTTGACCACTTCAAAGGCTGGTACAATCACGTCCGGCGAAGACCGCTTTATGGAGTGGAAAACAACAGACGGCAGCTATGAGAATACGCAACACGCATCATTTGACACATTCTTTGTAGGACTGTTTGAGAAGACCCGCTTCATTGACATCGTGAAAAACTTCATCTGCTTTAATGTGGATGGACAGAATACTTTCAAGATACTCGCCGGGTATCATCAGTATTTCGCAGTCAAAAAGGCGATTGAGTCTACAAAACACGCAACCGTGACGGACGGTAAGGGTGGCGTCTTCTGGCATACACAGGGCAGCGGAAAATCGTTGTCTATGGTCTTCTATGCTCATTATCTGCAAGAAGCGTTAGAAAGCCCCACTATCGTTGTCATTACCGACCGTAACGATCTGGACGACCAGCTTTACGGACAATTCGCCCGCTGCAAGGACTTCCTCCGGCAAACGCCGCAGCACGCTGAGAGCCGCAAGAATCTGAAAGAACTGCTTGCAAACAGACAGGCAAACGGCATAATCTTCACGACCATGCAGAAGTTTGAAGAAAGCAACGAAGCTCTTTCGGAACGCCGGAACATTATCGTGATGGCTGATGAAGCGCATCGCGGGCAATATGGTCTCAATGAGAAGGTTGTGGTCAAGCAGAAGGACAACGGCGAAGTCGAGGCGAAAACCGTTATCGGCACTGCCCGCATTATAAGAGACACGCTTCCTAATGCGACCTACATTGGATTCACCGGAACACCGATCTCCACAAAAGACCGCAGTACACGAGAGGTCTTCGGTGATTACATCGACATCTATGATATGACACAGGCAGTTGAAGACGGAGCTACAAGACCCGTCTATTACGAAAGCCGCGTTATTCACCTGAAACTCGACGAGAACACCCTCCATCTGATCGATAATGAGTATGACATTATGGCTGACAACGCCGATCCGTATGTCATTGAAAAGAGCAAAAAGGAACTTGGTCAGATGGAAGCAATCCTCGGTGCCGACCAGACGATCAACTCCTTGGTAAATGACATTCTTGATCATTACGAGAATTACCGCGAGAATATCCTGACCGGCAAGGCGATGATCGTTGCTTATTCGCGTCCCATAGCAATGAAGATTTATAAGCGCATTCTTGAGCTACGCCCGGCGTGGACGGAAAAGATTGCAGTGGTCATGACGCAAGGCAATAATGATCCAGAAGAATGGCGTGAGATTATCGGCAATAAAGCGCATAAGGACGATATGGCGCGGAAATTCAAAGACAATAACTCTCCGCTGAAAATCGCTATCGTCGTGGATATGTGGCTGACCGGCTTTGATGTTCCCTCCCTTGCTACGATGTATGTCTATAAGCCAATGGCTGGACACAACCTGATGCAAGCTATCGCCCGCGTCAATCGTGTCTTCAAAGATAAAGAAGGCGGTTTGGTTGTTGATTACGTCGGTATTGCGGCTGCACTGAAACAGGCAATGAACGACTATACTGCCAGAGACAAGAAGAACTATGGTGATACAGATGTAAGCAAGGCTGCATATCCGAAGTTCCTTGAAAAGCTCTTTATTTGCAGAGATTTGTTCCACGGATTCAGTTATGAGAAATTCATGACCGGAAGCGACCTCGACAGGGCAAAGCTCATCAGCGGAGGTGTGAACTTCATACTCGGCAAAAGTGTTGCAGAGTACGAGCTTCCCGACAATGAGAAGACACAGAATGTGTTCATCAAAGAAGCCCTGCTTCTCAAGCAGGCACTTTCGCTGTGCAGCAGCTTGGTAGACGAGCAAACTCGCATGGAGGCGGCTTTCTTCGAGTCCGTAAGAACAATGACCGTGCGCTTGGTTTCAGGCGGTACCGGAAAGAAGTTTACGCTTCCAGAAGTAAATGAGCGCATTAACGAGCTTTTGAAGCACAGCATCAAGAGCGAAGGCGTTATCAACCTCTTTTCTGATGTCCAGACTGAGTTTTCGCTGTTCGATCCGAAGTTTCTTGAAGAAGTGGCAAACATGAAGGAGAAGAATCTTGCAGTCGAACTCCTGAAAAAACTGATTTCCGAACAGGTCTCTGTTTACCGTCGAACAAATATCGTCAAGTCTGAAAAGTTCTCCGAAATCATTCAGAGCGCGATGAACCGCTATTTGAACGGAATGCTCACCAACGAGGAAGTCATTCAAGAATTACTCAAGCTGGCGAAAGACATTGCCGCTGCTGCCGCCGAGGGTGAAAAACTCGGATTGACAGCGGACGAGCTTGCTTTCTATGATGCTCTGACGAAGCCGCAAGCAATCAAGGACTTTTACGAGCATGATGAGCTTATTGCTATCACGAAAGAACTGACAGATTTGCTTCGCAAAAACCAGACAATAGACTGGCAAAAGAAAGAGAGCGCAAGAGCTGGAATGCGCCGCTTGGTCAAAAGGCTGCTGAAAAAACACAAATATCCGCCTGAGGGTATGGATGATGCAGTCCAGACTGTCATGAGCCAGTGTGAGATGTGGACGGACAATGTAATGACCGCTTAACTCCCCTACGAGAAAGGAGTAGATCATGGGCAATTCAGTCATGTTGAATGGCGTCGAATATGCCGGAGAACAGATTGCCTACAAAGACAGCACCTATGAGCTTGTGTCAAAGGTAGCATATCTGATCGGCGTCCCGCTCCGTATTTTTCAAAATGAACACGAGCCGCCGAAGATAGAGATATACGACCGGCTTGAACAGGATAAAAATGCCCGTATCATTCGTAATCTATGTATCATCCGCACCGCCATTGAGCGCAACTACCGGAAAATAAATGACATCATGCGGATGGAGTATCGAGGGCTGCTTTCAATGCCAGAGATCATCCCAGCTTCCAGTATGCAGCAGCTTTCAAACGACGGAATCAGCTTTATCAAAAAGTCGAGTACAAAGCTCTGCCACCACATTATCGAGATCAACCGGCTGATTTCAGACCGCATTAACAACTGCAAAAGCCTCTTTCCAATCTGGATTAACTGGACGTACATAAAAGAGCTGTTCATTATGCCAAACGGCTTGACAGAGGACGGAACGAAAGATGCTGCGGACATCTATTACGCAAGTCTCTCCTACTACCCCTATCAAATGTACATCAACTGGGTACCGATGGACGAGGGCAATGTCCTCTATAATGATAAGAAGTTTGCTACCCTGCTTTATCAATGGCATTGCGACGCCTTCACGGAATACAGTAAAGTCTCCGATGCAGGGGCTTTTGTAAAAAACAATATCTACGACTTCATAGATGACAGTGAGAAGACCGTATTGGTAGTGGACTGCGAAAACTCTGACCCGTACAAGCTGTGCGCCACGCTCAAAAACCTTGATTATGAGGTCATGCAGAAAATTACGGCGATCATTCTCTTTGATGACGTACACACCGCTACGGCATGGCGGATTCTTGAAAACTACACCCGCATCCCCGTTGAACATATCATGATTGAGCGGATCAAGCAGAACAAATCACTGGTAGACATCAAGCTCACCGCAAGAGCCTGTCAGGAACACTACCAAAAGCAAGTGGATTCCTTCGTCATCGTCTCAAGCGATTCCGACTACTGGGGGCTGATTTCTTCCTTACCGGACGCCAGATTCCTTGTCATGATTGAGCGGGAAAAATGCGGACCGGATATGAAGGCGGCACTTGCAGAATCCGGGATATTCTACTGCTATCTGGATGACTTCTACTCCGGCAACAGCGAGGACATCAAGAAAAACGCACTGTTCAAGGAGATGTACCGCTGGATTGACAACTCCGTTCACCTGAACGTCAACGATATGTTTGATGCAGCTCTGCGAAACACGAGGATCGAAATGTCTCCCGCAGAGCGGCGGCAGTTCTATGAGAAGCACATCAGGCACATGACGCTGACTATCGACGAGAACGGAAACGTCAGCATTGAACTGAAACGCGGATAGCCTTGGTTTCTATTCCGGGAGGAATGTGGATGGACAACAGATTCTATTTTGGATTCAATACATCGGAGGAACGGAAAAAGCGCAGAAAAGCAGAGCTGTACTCCATGAGTGAGCAAGTCAGCACCTTCTTTTGGG
>OGOZ01001660.1_pt1 | contig 12016 bp, 8 predicted proteins | sample 1552801 | NCBI WGS metagenome assembly OGOZ01 (sample SAMEA2580196, study PRJEB22360) | human gut metagenome | biome: human gut; feature: human-associated habitat; material: faeces | place: Denmark | collected 2008/2010
TCGGGGCTTGCCGCGAAAAAAACATTTCCCCCCGCTTCTGCGGCTCCAGCCGCAGTCTTTGCGTTGATGCCGCCGTCCACCTCGATATCCGTATCGAGCCCCGCGGCATCGACCATGGCGCGTACCGTGCGGACGCTCTCCATAGTTTCCTCCATGAAACTCTGCCCGCCAAAGCCCGGCTCTACCGTCATGACGAGCACAAGGTCTGCATAAGGAAGGAGCGGCTCAAGCACGAACGCAGGCGTTGCGGGCTTGATGGAAATGCCCGCCTTTTTGCCGAGCGAGCGTATCTTTTCAAGTGTTTCCTGCTGGTTTTCACAGCTTTCGTAATGTATGGTTATCAGGTCTGCTCCTGCCGAGGCAAAGGCACCGACATAGCGTATCGGATCTGCTATCATCAGGTGCGTATCAAAGAATGCGCCCGTTGAACCGCGTATGGATTTGATGACGCAGGGACCGAATGATATATTCGGCACGAATATACCGTCCATCACATCGAGGTGGAGCCATTCCGCGCCTGCCGTCTCTGCTCTTTTTGCCTCATCTCCCAGCCTTGAAAAATCACAGGCAAGAACCGAAGGAGAAATTTTTATCATAAGATTTCATCTTCCTTTCACACAAGCGGCAAAAATATTTTTTCCTGCCGCGCAGGTGCAAAAACGCCGCTCTTGCGGCAAAATCCGCCATTTTCCGCAAAAGTCGGAAAAACGCATATTCTGCCGTATTGTCACTGTCGAAAAAGCGCCATATCATTATAGTAGAAAACCCGTTGCCACGGTGCGCCGAGGATATCAAAGCAAATGATGTGATTATGCATGACGCACACGGACAACTTTATATATAAGCACTTTTCCGTGCATATGCCGCTTCGGCATATGCACTCTTTTTGTTTTCCTGCGTTATTATAATACAAAAATGTAAATTTGTCAATAGGCTGTTTTGACGCATCAGCTCCTGCCGCCCTTTTCGAGTATTATCGTAAATTCGCAGTATTTTCCGTATTCGCTCTTTACAAATATTTTGCCGCCGAGACTGTCTATTATCGTCTTGCAGATATAGAGCCCGAGCCCGACCCCTGTCTTGTCCAGTCCGCGGCTCTTATCGCTCTTATAGAACCTGTCGAATACGTAAGGCAAATCCGCCTCGGATATACCGACTCCTTCGTTATATACGGAAACAGCTACATTTTCGCTGTCCTCTTTTATCGCTATGCGGAATTTTCCGCCCTCGCGCGAGAATTTCATGCCGTTATCGCAGATATTGTAGAGCACCTGATAAACCGCATCCTTGTCGGAATAAGCCATGAGCGCATCCGGCGCATCAAAATCTATATCGAGCTTCTTTTCGTCTATTTTCGCCTCAAAGGAAATCAGTATCAGACGCGCCATTTCGCATATATCGAAATCCGCCTTTGTGAACTTGCGGTCGCCCGCCTGTATTCTCGAAATGTCGAGAAGTGACGAAACAAGCCGCGAAAGACGCCTTACCTCCTGCGCTATCACCCCGAGATAATAATCCTGCTTCTCCGGCGGTATCGCGCCGTCGAGAATTCCGTCGATAAATCCCGATATCGTCGTCATCGGCGTGCGCAGATCGTGCGATACATTGGCAAGGAATGTGCTTCGCATATATTCCTGCTTCGAGAGCGATTCCGCCATGGTATTGAAGGCTATGGCAAGCTCGGCTATCTCATCGTTTCCCCGAACCGGTATACGCACGTCAAATTTGCCGTTTGCAAACTGTTTTGTCGCACGGCTCATCTGCTTCAGCGGAGATACCGTGCGCTCCGTGATGAAATAGATTGCCGTGAAGCTGACTATCATTATCCAGAGACTGACAAGAACTATGGTACGCACTGCCTTGAAGGTCAACGCCTCCGCCTCTCCGGTTGAAAAGCAGACGACAACTGCACCTGCCGCGTCACTTGTTCTCGGCGTGATGATGTGCTTTATATATATCCCGCTCGTCTTTGAGAGAACGCCGCCCATATTGCCGTAGATAAGCGAATCCTCGCCTCCCGCAATTACGGAAAGCGATTTTCCGTCGGTTATCCTGCCGGAGAAGCTGCCGTCTGTGGAGATGAGCACATTGCCGTCAAGCGTAGTAATGAATACAGTCATCTTTTCGGTGTTACCCGAAAGTATATTGACTGTTTTTGAAATATCCGCGGATTTATATGCCACATATCTTTCAAAAGAAACCGGCGCCGGTATCTCGTTCATACCCATGCGGATATATTCCGTCACATATTCGGCGGTCGTCATGGCGAGCTGCTTCTTGCTGTTTGTTTCAGACTGTATAGTCATCGAGCTGACCACGGTTACAAGTATCGTGAAGCTGATGAAAATAATTATGAGAAAAGCTGAAATATACCTTGTAAAAATACTGTTTTTCAAAATTTTTCTCCCTGCTTATTAACCGCAAAAGGCAGAATCCACTTGATTCTGCCGATTACACTTTCATTCTGAAAATACCGGATATCAGAGCACTTCAAATTTGTATCCGATTCCGTGTACCGTTCGTATCGTCCATTTGTCGCTGACGCCGTCCAGCTTTTCGCGCAGACGCTTGATATGGACGTCCACCGTGCGCGAGTCGCCGAGATAATCAAAATCCCATACCTTGTCGAGAAGCTGATTTCTTGTAAAAACATGGTTGGGATGTGAAGCGAGAAAATAGAGCAGCTCCAGCTCCTTCGGAGGCGTGTCAACGGGCTTGCCGTTGATTTTCAGCTCATATTTCTGGCGCGAAACCTCGAGATTTTCATATTTTACGCACTCCTCATCGTCCTTATCGGCAGTGCTCTGACAGCGGCGAAGTACCGCCTTTATGCGGACGGAGAGTTCCTTCATATCTATGGGCTTCACCATGAAATCGTCCGCGCCCAGCTCCAGCCCGAGCACCTTGTCAAAGACCTCTCCCTTTGCCGTAACCATGATTATCGGCTTGGAGGAAACCTCGCGTATTTCGCGGCAGACCTGCCAGCCGTCCTTTTTCGGCATCATTATATCAAGAAGCACGAGGTCGGGATTATACGCCTTGAAAGACGCCACGCCCTCGTATCCGTCGTTTGCCGTGATGACCTCGTAGCCTTCGTTTGCGAGATAAACTCTTACAGCCTCGCAGATATTGGGGTCGTCGTCTATCACGAGAATTTTTGCACCTAAATTAGCCATATTTATTCCGTCCTTTCTTTATGCCTGATGAATTTTGATTTTATTTATTTTTATTTTATCACGACGTGGCGAAAAAGTAAAGGCGTTTTGCGTTTTATTCACTCTCCATTCACGAAAATTTATACTCTTTGTAAAAAAAACGGGGGAAACACGGCAAAAAAATCGCGGCAGTAAATTTTTTCATCAAAATTCGGTTGATTTCGATTGACTTTAATAAGATATTATTATATAATAGTTCCGTATGCGAATATATGTAACTGAAAGGACTAAGCAATATGAAACTTGGTATCGGAGGACCGCTACCTGATTTTATATCTCAATAATCCTCAATAAATACGAATATTACTTGATTTGAAGCGGATTTTGGAACAAACCAACCATATATAACTTCATGTTTTCCTATGCTACTCTATACGAAAATGGCGTAAAAATGGCGTAGAGAAAACTTACACGAGGGATATAGGTACGCCGCTGCTACAAATCAGTTTTCCAACAGGTGTGGGACGCTAACAACTCCCACGCCTGTTTTTTTGTTGTCCTTCGGGGCAAATATCGGGGATATTATCGCTTGTGCGCCGTTTATTTTTCTCTGCCATATTACCACCCTACATTTCACTTATCTGCCCCTTGTGCGTTACAATCTGCAAATACCCGCCTTTATTTAAGCAAGGGGCAAGCCCATAATGAGCTTGCCCCACTGTCATTCGGAAGTTCAGACGGTGAACAATCCGTTCACCGATTTATTCCTCGCTTTCATTATCGCTGGCGGCATTTCTATAATCCTCCTGCACGCCCTCGGAGAGGTCAAAACACATCGTTTTTGCGTCTGCGACCCAAAAGCCACGCACACGATAGCGTTTATCGCTTTGCCAAACGCCCTCCATAGCGGCACGAATGGGGTCAACCAGATTCTTGTTGGTGATGCTGACCGTGGCCTTCTGCTCACCCTTCGGCTTGGAGAACTTGTAGCCCCTCTGCTCACTACTCTTACACATACGAACCGCAAAAACCTTGTTTTTTGCGTCAAGCTGGCACAGGACAAAAGCAGGATAGTTCAGGTCATCAAGTACCTTTTTCGTAAAGGTGACACCGTTCTGGTTAATGAAAATGTCGGGGTATGCGTTGGTGTTCGCATCAAGGATCTCAAAGTTCAGTGCGTTAAAATCAAATTTCATAATGGATTTTCCTTTCGGTATTAGAGATTTTTCAGCTCTTTCAGCAGTTCGCGGCGTTCCGAAGCTGTCCAGCGCGGGTCTAAAATGATGTACCCTCTGAAATACTTGTCTTTAGAACGTGTGACCGTGAACCGCTTTGGCATAGCGTGTAGCCTTGCCGATTTGCCGGGTAGTGGCTTTTCATCTAAAATCTGTTGCACCTTCTGCCAATCGGATTTTTTTATGATTGCTGTGTGGTGTTCCTCTTTGAAATACTTGTTGAGCATAGTGTTTTTCACTGACTTATGCTCCCGAAAATCAATCGTACAAGTTTTCTGCATGAGTGCGTCCCCGCAATATTTCTCGTTCCGGAGAATACCGCGAATAGTAGCAGCCCGCCAAAAATCTTTCCCTTTAGGCGATTTGATGCCTTGCTCGGTCAGCGCGGCGGCAATTTCTGCGGGGGTTGCACCTTCCAAACAGCTTTCGTAGATGTACTCAACAATCTTTGCTTCTGTTGGCTCGATCAGCAATCGTCCGAAGTGGTCCCAATAGTAGCCAAGCGTGTTTATCACCGAGAATTGGTAGATACCCTCTGCCATGCGCCAGCGAATACCGTTTTTGATGGCTTCGCTCTTTTGCTGTGATTCCAATTCTGCAAGTGCTGACAAGACCGCTATCAGTAGATTGTTGCTGCCATCCCCGATAGAGGACAGCCCTTCGCTTTCAAATCGCACCGGGACAGGTGGAGTCAAGGCGTTCAGAGTACGCAAATTGTTCAAAATATCAACCGTATTTCTACCAAAGCGATTTATGCCCTTTGTCAAAATTAGGTCAATCTTGCCTGCTTTTGCGTCATCAATCATGTCCTTAAATCCCTGCCGCTTGTTCGTGGAAGTGCCGCTTACGCCGTAATCTTGATAGATTTTTACTAACTCCCAATCGGGATTGCTCTCAATTTTGGATTTGAAATAGACAATTTGCATCTCAAAACTGCCTACTTGCTGTTCTTCCTGTGTGCTGACACGGACATAAGCTGCAACACGCATTTTTCGGGGAGTCTGCCCTTGCGCTTGTACGGCTGGGGGTGGCGGTATTATAATTACACCGCCGCTTTCCCGATTCTTGCGGATTCCGTCATGTATGCGCTCCTTGCGTTCCTCCCGATTATCGGCGCGAGTCTTTTTTCGGCGGGACTGCTCTATCTCTTGAGGGTCAAGTTTCTTTGCCATATAAGCCCTCCCTTGCAGATATACGGATATTCCCGATGTGGTTCATAGGCGGCGCACCTCCTCGCTTACTGTTTTTCATTGGACAATTAACCTCCTTGCTGATTGTTATTTATGACTACCCTGCGGCGCATGAGCCAGGGGGTCACACAAAAGAAAACGAGCAGCAGAATTGCTCCTGCTGCCCGAATCGGCACTGCTTCTTATCGGGGGTAGATTTTATCGCCCCCTGCAAGTGACGGATATATGGTTATTTGATTTACAATGCCTTAACCGTGTCGATAAACTGGCTCATGCTCACCGCACCCGGCAAGAGGTTTTCCTCATTCTCAAACACCATGTAATAGCGGAAATTCTTGCCCGCTGCTGTGCGCCACGCTTGACCGAGTGCGATTTTCTCCCGGCTGTCATCATTTTTCAGATGTTCGCCCTTAGTTTCCGCACAGATGAGCTTGCCGCTCTGGGTCATAATCAGAATATCGGGGTAGTGCTTGATAAAGCCGTTAATTGCAAAGTCTTGACGTGCAATATTTCTGTGCCACCAGCGGACATTCGGCAGGGCGGTCAACTCTACAATCAACTTCTGTTCCAGTTTGTTCATGTCACCGTCCTCTGCTGCATACAGAGAACGGGCATATATGTCGGTATATGTGGCAGGATGGATAGAGGGGCGCAGACGGAAATAGGGCTTGCAGACGATGCGCTCCGTTTCCAGCCACCTTTCAAAGTTTTCTCGATAATGGGATTCCAGTAGCGTTTCAATTTTGGCGCGGATCTTTGCCGCATAGCCCAGCGGGGCTTTCTCCATAGCGGCAAGCTGCGCCTTATCCATATCGCTCACAATGCGGTCTATGTAGGCTTTCAGTTCGGCGGCGTCCACCATGTTCAGCTTGTTAAGCTGATTGAACATCATTTCCTTGCATTGACGTACCCGGCTTTCCGGCGGCAGATTGTTGAACCACTCTTTGAAGTACCGCTGTTCGGCGCTCTCCATCTTGAACACCTTTGGCAAACCGCCGTCCTGCTCCCGCACGTCGATTTCGCGGATTTCATCGTCTGCGGCGGCAAAGTCAATATCGTATGCCTTGCCCTTGAGGGTAAAGCCCTCTGCCAGCATTTCCTTGTCCAGCAGTTCAAAAGAACCGTCCGTAAACAAAGATTGCTCAACTTTCAGGAAAAACTGCGGGATTTGCAGCGTTTCAATATCCTCCCGGAACTGCGGGTTTACTTGGAATGATTTCGCTTTATCCCGCACCTCCCACGGGAGATTGTCCATCATCGGGTCATTGTCTGTCTGTTGGATAGCGTCTGTATATGCCTTTTCGACCTCTGCGGCAGCGTCCAGCATGGTGTCGGCTTTCGGGGCAGTTTCAGGCGTTTGTGCCTGTTCTCTGCGCCGCTCCAACTCTGCCCCGATAGATTTCCCATCCAGCCCCGAAAAATCGTCCTCGGCGGTTTCCAAAGGGGGTTCCATTTCAGGACACCCTTGTTGATCAGGCAGCGTGATTTGTTCTGCTGGCTGTTCGGGAACCTGCGGTTTTGCGGACTCACCGATCCGATAGTCCTTATCGCTGAATCCTGCGCTGTTCAAGCCCTTGACTATATGCGCCACAGTATTGTTGAAGTCGTTGGAAGAAGTCAGCACATAGGACATATTGAGTGCGCTCTGTGTGTGCTGGCTCGTATGGGGCAGACGGAGAATCCGTCCTAAAATCTGCTCCACGTCAACCTGACTTGTCTTATTGGCAAGAGACGCAAGGATATAGGCAAAGGGGCAATCCCAGCCCTCTTTCAGCGCATTGACCGTGATAATGTATCGAATCGGACAGCTTAGGGACATCAACTCCACATTTTTCAGTTCGTTCACATCAGCGGTACGAATGGCAATTTGCTCGGCGGGAATCCCGGCGTCCACCAGTTTGTCCCGCAGTTTTTCAAAGGTGGTCGCGTCCTCCTTGCCTTTCGGCTGTGCCTGAAACAGCGCGATAGGGCGGATATATTTCCCCGTCTTGGCGTACTCCGCGCTTGCGATTTCTTCCAGTTTGTTCCGCAGGTCGATCGCGTCAATCAGTACCTCGGATTGGCTGTCCCGGTTATAGACGATCACGGGCAGCTTTACCATGTGTTCGTTTTTCAGCTGCACCGCGTCCACATAGGAGATGATATTGCTCTCCTTTTTCGGCGTGGCGGTCAAATCCAGCACAAAGCAGGGATTGAAGTTTTCCAGCATTTCAAGGCTCAATTCCGACCGGGCATGGTGGCTCTCGTCCACGATGACAAGCGGGTTAAGCTGGTTGATGATCTGGAACAGTGCGGTTTCATCCGCTTTTTCAATGGGGCTGTCGGGCTTACCCAGCACCTTTGCAAACTCGGCAAGGTTGCTGTTCTCCTGATAGGCTTTCAAGACCTCCTTGCCGCGCCCACGGAACGAATCGTAGGACAGCACCATAACCGACAACTGCTCCGTTACGGCGGTGGGGTTGAAGTTCTGACCGTTCAAAAGCTCCTGCTTGGTGTAGACCTCCACACGCCCGCCGAAATCCACGTCGATTTTTTGACGGTAGGGGTGCTGCGGGTTCTTCAGTGATTTTGCCGTTTGCGTCAAAATCGCGTCCGACGGAACAAGCCACACGACCGCCTTTGTCTTGGTAGCGGGGAGCGCGTCAAAGATGGGGCGAACGGCGTTGCAGGCAATAAAGGTCTTGCCGCCGCCTGTCGGCACCTTGAAGCAGAGGTTTGGAACACCAGGTATAACGTTTTGGTATAGCCCTAAAGTCGGGGCTGATTTTTCCTGCCAAAACAGGCGAAACGCCGCTGCGTCACTCTTTGTTTCGTTCAGCAGTTCCAGATAGCGGGTCAGGTCCGCTATAACCTTTTTCTGATATGATTTCAGTTCCATACAGCGAACACCCCCTTACAGTCTGCTAATATCGCGCGGAATTTTCTTAAATGTGATGCCCATTTTTGCCAGCTTATCCTCGCTGATAGAGCAGCGGTCGGCGTAGATCACCGTCCCATCAGCTTTTTCCGTAATGGTGGAGAGAAACGCATAATCCAGTACCGTCACGCGCTGCGGCTCGTAGTAGAAGTAATAGCCTGTGCTGTTGTGCTTGCCGAGGTAATACGGATTGTCGCCGATAGGTGGGGCGTAGGGCTGCTTGGTTTCCATGAACCAGATGTATTCCCGGATTTTCTCTGGGGCAACCGCTTCATTCAGGCAATCGCCCACAAGCAGCGGTTCGCCCAAGTCATAAAAGCTGAAATTGCCGCCCGTACCCGCCACGGCATTCTTGCCCTCGCCGTAGCCATTGATAACACGCTTGACGCGTTCGGCGGTGATGCTGTCAGCATAGTCTCCCATTTCAACAAGGATGATTCTTCTGCATCCACCATCATGCTTATTCATGTTAAGAACCGCTTGCGCTGTTGTACCAGACCCAGCGAAAGAATCAAGTACAATCGAGTCTTTTCTTGTAGCAATTTGAATTATACGCTGTATCAATCGAACAGGTTTTGGATAGTCAAAAGCTGTTGGCGTACCGAAGATTTTTCCAATCTCTTTTGTAGCTTCCTGCGAATGCCCGACGCCCTTGTTATCCCACCAAGTCCAAACGTTTTTACCCTCCCGTTCAGATAAGTAGGTCTTTCGACGCGGTATGCCCTTTCCGTCAGCTCCAAACCACATTCGTCCTTCATCACGTTGCTTGATAAACTCACTCTCCACGTTTTTCCAACAACGACCTTCTGGGGGAGTATATCTCGCTCCGCCTGGTGTAATAATTTCATACATCTGGTTCGGACGAAAACCCTGCGCTGTAAAATCGCTCGATGCCCACGGACCACGGGGGTCATTATCTGGATTTTTATAATTCTCGGCATCTTCTTCGCTTAATGCAACTTTGCTTATTGCGTTAGGGAGATAAGAGATGTCTTTACAATACGCGCATACATATTCGTGGGCGGTACTTACCAATTTACGCATATCGGGAGAGGTGCGTTTTTGCCAAACAAATTGTGCCAAGAAATTATTTTCACCAAAAATTTCGTTACATATCATCCGTAGTAATACTTGCTCTCTGTCATCAATGCTGATGAAAATAACACCATCGTCCGCCAGCAGCTTTTGCAGCAGCTTCAAGCGCGGGTACATCATGCACAGCCACTTGTCATGGCGGGTCAAGTCCTCGCCCTCTTTGCCGACAACCTCACCCAGCCACTTTTTGATTTTCGGATCGTTGACGTTGTCGTTATAAACCCAGCCCTCGTTGCCAGTGTTGTAGGGCGGATCGATGTAGATGCACTTGACGCGCCCCTCGTACCGGGGCAGCAGGGCTTTCAGGGCTTCAAGGTTGTCACCCCGGATAATCATGTTGTCGCTGCCGTTGTCCTCGCTATGCTCCCCGTTTTCGTCAAAGCTATACTTGCGCTCCAACACCCGGAACGGAACTTCCTGATGATGATTGATAACCTTGCTCTTTCCAATCCATTCAAGTGTTGGCATGGCTGATTTCCTCCATAATCGTGTTATCCTCATTTCAAATGAGGGTTTTTCTACCTTGACCCTCAGCAGTAATGAGGGTCACTCCTGTCTATGCCTGTGCAGTGGTTATTGTGGTGAAAGACCTATCCTGTCTCGGAAGGACTAAATCTTTGTCAAACACTGTCATCGTTTGTCGAATCGACGATTAAGTTATAATAGGAGCAAGGTCAGAAAGCCTTGAAAACACTGGTGTTTCGCTGATTTTGTCTGATTTCGCAAGCATTCAGAGCGCAAGCTGTTTGACCGCGGTGAGCTGCAACCGCAATCTCGGAAGGAGGTCGCAGCAAATAACAAAATACGCAACAGGATAGCCCCGGTACTGTACCACGCATGAGTGGAACAATACCGGGGCTATTTTTTTATCACAACGGAGGTAACACTTATGATTCCAAATCCACTTCTGGCGTTTGACGCCTTGATGCAGGAAACGCCCTATTCGCATTTCGATAGCGGCTGCGAGGGCATCACACCGGAATGCCGTTCCTGTCGTTTTCATCGTCCGCACTGGAAGTACCAGTCTTGCGTGTTTCAGTTCTGTCCCTATTCTTCGATTGCGGTTTCCACACGCAAGGAAAAGCTGGGGCGGTGATGCCAAATGTCAATCGTTCGATCCCAAAAAACAGAAGGCTTCACAATCATGTCCAACAGCCACTTGAAAGACCGATCCATTTCGCTCAAGGCAAAGGGACTTCTTTCGCTGATTTTGAGCCTTCCGGACGGTTGGGTCTACACAATCAAGGGGCTTGCAACACTCAGTTCCGATGGTTTGGATTCCACCAGAGCGGCGCTCAAAAACCTTGAAGATCACGGCTACGTTGTCAGGCGGCAGCTTTATGACAAGAGAGGTCGATTTGCAAAATGTGAGTACACAGTTTATGAGCGTCCGCAGCGGTCTTCTCCACCAACGGGTTCACCGTTATCGGAAAAGCCGACAACGGACAATCCGTCACCGAGGAATGCGTCAACGGTAAAGCCCACGCTATTAAATACGAATGAAGAAATTACAGAAGAATCAAATACGGACTCTATGAACTATCCATCTATCAATCTTGATAGGATGGATGGGACGGATGAGCGAAGCGAATATGAGGAGCTGATTAAAGAGAACATCGGCTTCGACCACCTAATCCGGAATTATCACTATGACCGTGACCGACTTCAAGAAATTGTAGACATTATCTTGGATGTGGTTTGCTCCTGCGCAGAGACAATTCGCATCAACGGCGAAGATATTCCCGTAGCTGTGATTAAATCCCGGTATCTCAAATTGAATGACAGCCACATTGAGTATGTGATTGACTCAATGGCAAAGAACCCCTCTGACATTCGGAACATCAGAGCCTATCTCCTGACGGCGCTCTACAATGCGCCTGTTACGATAGACAATTACTACTCCGCTCTGGTCAACCATGATCTCTACGGGCAGGACAAGTCCTCCCAATAATCACATAAATACGATTGCAGCATAAGAAGCTGTTTGAGCAATGCTCGGAAAGGAAAAACATGAGAAGTGCAAAAGAAACGGGTTGCTTCCCGTATGGCAGCGGTCAGGTCTGCTACATGGAGGTCTCGCCTGTCGGAGCCGTTACCCAGTTATCCACGGTTGGTGAAAAACGTTCTGCCTACATAAACGCACAGGCTGGCATCAGCAAAATCTTTGCAGTGTGGCCGGGACGTTGGCGCAGCGATCTCTTCATCATTGACGATCTGGACGCTTTTTCCGAAAAGCAAAGTCTGTTCGGAAAATACAGATAACTCGGCGGAAAGGAGGATGGCTCGAATGAAAATCTTCTGTCTCAAGGGTGTGCCGCCTTAGCTGAGGCAGCATCCCCTCAATTATCTCAAGGAAAGGAGGTATCACTGCAATGCAGGATGAAGTCAACACCAAAGTTGTTGCAATCATGATCAAGGGCGGCA
>OGOZ01001661.1_pt1 | contig 12013 bp, 7 predicted proteins | sample 1552801 | NCBI WGS metagenome assembly OGOZ01 (sample SAMEA2580196, study PRJEB22360) | human gut metagenome | biome: human gut; feature: human-associated habitat; material: faeces | place: Denmark | collected 2008/2010
CCTTTACAATCTCGATACGTTCGATGCGTGCCGGATCTATCAGTCCTAGGTTATTTTGCCCGCCTACGTCACCATGTATCTTTTTGCCGTCGATGAGGAGCAAGATATAGCCGTTTCCCAATCCGCCCAATTGCATATTCGACCCCATGTCACTGGAACTGAAGTCGAAAGAGGGGCATAACCCACTTAATATGTCTTCAAGGGAGGAGGCACCGTAGCTATCCAACATTTTATGCGAGATAACCTCGGTTTGCACAGGCGCGTCTTTCAGGTAATGTTCGGTACCTGTACCGGTCACTACTACTTCCTGCAACATAAGTGACAGTTCTTCTTCATTCTTGTTTTCGAGGATGCTTTGGGCGGAGGCAGCATGCACCGCACACACAAACACCGCTCCAAGTAAATACTTGTGCTTCATCGTTTGCCGATTTTCTGTTTAATAAAAACGTAACGGCACATCGCTTCTGTATGCGAATACTAATGACCCGGAAGAATAAAAATAGTTTTGCCTATAATTATAGTATAGGGGTGACATCGCTTTTAATCCTGAAAGCTAAGTGCTCAAGTAATGGAAGTTGGTAGGTATTCTGGCTTTCCCCTGTCTGTATCGCCTTCCCATCGCATTGCGGCGTCAGTGGCTTTTGTGGTTACAGACTTTTTCTTAATGAGGATTACAGCTGCAGGTACAGCTCCGGTTTTACACCGGATTCCCTTGAGTCGGACGCATTGATATACTTTCCGATTGCCAATTCCGATTGCAAAGATAAAGATATTTTTAGAAATCAGAAGGTATTTGTGAAAATACTTTAGCAACTATTCTAATGTGATGAATTATCTGTCAATAATGGAACATACCGCTGCATCTCCGGTTACATTTACTGCGGTGCGCAGCATGTCCAATGGTCGGTCCACCCCCAATATCAATGCCAGACCTTCTACCGGAATACCTACGGAAGTGAGCACCATTGCCAAGATGACATAACTGCCTCCGGGGATACCCGGGGTACCGATAGAAGAAAGTACGGTCATAGCAACGATGATACAGAGTTGGGAGAAACTCAGATAGATCCCTAAAACTTGTGCGATGAAAAGAATGGCAATGGTTTGATAACAGGAAGTGCCGTCCATATTTATGGTAACGCCTACAGGCAGGACAAATGAACTGACTTCTTCTGAAATACCTAATTTTTGTTCTACAGTCTTCAGGGTTACGGGCAAAGTGGCGGCACTACTACTTGTTGTGAAGGCAAACAGTTGTACGGGGTACATGGCACGGATGAACTGTTCTTGCAGATGGGCTACTTGTTCGTGGTTTACCAGTTTGCCCGGTTGCACCAGTAGCCCCATTGCAAGACCTATGAGGATAGCGACTACAGTCGTACAGATATATATTCCGATGGTCTTTCCGCCGATACGGGAAAATTTACTGATGTCCTTCAGTCCGGTCATTCCCTTTATCAGAGATATAAAGACCAGGGGAATGGCGATCAGTTGGAGAAGGCGGATGAAGATTTGTCCCCAAGGCTGTATCCAGTGGCGGATGAATGTATTACCACCGTCTACCTGTAAGGCGATGAGGCCGATGATAATACCGGTAATCATTCCTATCAGGATTTGCAGATACAGGGGAATATCGGATATTTTCTGTCTTAGAGTCATAAGAAAAGCATTATTCTATTATTAAGTTTCGTCCTTTAGGGTACTTCACTTTATAACGTAAAGCTAAATCACGTTGTTCGCCGGGCTGTAAGGTAATTTGCCAGGTGATGATACCTTTCGCTTCATCCAGACTGCCGCCGCTGATTTCTTCTGCTGTTACGGTAATGTTATTGTTGCGTGATACGGGCAGTTGGTCGTAAAGCGTAAGGGTGACAGGTTCGGGACGCGTATTGCGGACAGAAAGTTTCCATGCAATGGATTGCGTCTGATTGGAACCCATAAACTTGCGTGAGGTATATTCGTTCTCTTTCGTACGCTGTATCATGATACGTTTATCACGACCTAAAGAGAAGGATAGTGTGTCGTTCTGTTGGGTGACATTCATAATGGACTTGCCAATGAAAGTATTCTCAAAATAAACATTTGCTTCGCCTTCAAGTAAGTTCAGCTTTTCCCAATCGGTTACCTGGGCAATCAGGAAAGCATCTTTATCTATCTTCGGAGTGCTTTGGTAAGTATAGGAAGCGGGTAATTCATAATGACCGATTTCTGCAACTACAGGCTTGTTATCAGAAGGAATGGTGTAGGGCACTTTTATTTCAAATTCGTAGCCCATCTGTCCCTGGCTTTGTTCAACGTCAAGGGCCATGCTGGCTTCTTCTTCGTATTGAATATCTTTTTTATGGTTTACCTTAAGACCGGAGACAGCACCTGCCATAAGAGGTTTCCTTTCAGCGCCGTAACCTACTACCACTACTTCATCCAACATCTGTGTATCCTCCTGAAGGGTAACATTCATAATACTTCCTTGTATATCTCTGGTCTGAGTCTGATAGCCAATATATGAAAATTGAAGTTTGTTTTGTCCATTGGGAATAGTTATGGAATACTTACCGCTTATGTCGGTTATGGCTCCTATCGTAGTTCCCGGAATGGTAACGGTAGCACCTATTACGGGCGTACGTTCATTATCAAGAACGACTCCTGAAACAGTGTTTCCATTGAGATTCAAATTGTAGCGTGGTGCTGCAAGTCCGTAATCCAACCAGTAAGTAGACAGAGTGGGGGCTACGCTTCCGGTGGAAGGATTAGAGGAGGAAAGGGATAATTCTACGTTCTTCCACTCTTCCTTGGTATTCTGAAAGATGTTGGCTTTGTAAATGATGGAGATAGGCTCGGCCAAGCTACCGGAACGAACATCATAGGAAGGGAACCAACCGGCATTTTTTACATAATAGTTCAGGGTGAATGTAGCTTTGCAAGCTGCTGGCGCATTTACATTGACCTTAATTTCACTCATAGGGGTTAGAGATTTACCACTTAGTTGTGCCAGTTCAGAGCTCAGTTGCCCCTGTTTGATGGTGAGTTCGGCTATCTGTTCATTGATAGCCAGTTCTTTTGTTTTCAGAGTTTTCAATTGTCCGGAGTAATATTGATTCACTTCTTTGATAGTGGCCAGAGAAGTAGCGGTATTCTTATTGCTGACGGAGCAATTTGTTTTCAGCATTTCATATTCGGCATTGATAAGTCCAAGCTCGGCATTTTGTTCTTTCTGCTGTTTCTCTATTTTTTTAAGCTCCTTTTGCAGGCTTTGTTGTTTTTCGCTGACGGCAAGGCTGTCTATATAGTTGTATTGCCGGTTGACTGCCGTAACGGTGAGTTTTCCCTTTGCGCTGACCTGCATACTTTGTGCATCCATATAGGGAGATAATCCGGTAAAGATGAGCGTTGAATTTCCTGCCGGAATATCTACTTGTTTGGTACGCGTCACTTGGGCGCCGTCAATGAACAGCATTACCTTTTCGGCAGTAGTTTTCACCTTGTTTTGTCCCATAAGGGTGGTGGCTGCACAAAAGCAGAAACATGCCCATAGTCCTAATCTCAGTCGTTTCATAGTCAGTCTTTTTAATGTTATGTCACAAATATATGGATATTTCATTAACAATTGCTTTTATATATTGTCTTTTTTGCTTGCATCTTTACTGAAAAGATTGTTCTTTTGTACAATGTGTTTGTTTGCTTAATCTATCTGGGCTTTATGAAAATCAATCAATGGATATTTTACTCTTTGTTTCTGGGACTCATCAGTTGTCAATCGCAAGAACAGACTTTTACTGTGCATTGCACCGGACTGGACGCTTACGAAGGAGATACGGTCTACCTGTGGCGATATGGTGCTGACCGTATGACGGGTGACCGTGATTATGGGAAAGCTCCCCTGGACTTCGCTATTATCAGAAACGGAGAAGTTTCATTTTCCGGAAAAGAAGATACGTTGCATATCTATGGAATGGAGCATTCCGGTAGCATGAATTTCTTTTATCCCGAAAGAGGAAAACTGACGTTGACAAATGTAGTCCCACCGGCAATGCCTGTACCGTACAAAAGTACCAATCCCCATTCACAAAACGTACGTCTTTGGAAGCTTTGGCATGAAGATCTTTTTCCGCTGGAAGCTACGCGGCAATTTGTATTCGACAATGCCCGGAACGCAATAGGATGGATGGTGTTTGATCGTTGGGCAGCAATCTATCCGGATGAACTGGAGACATTGTACCAGAAAACTCCTTTACAAATGCGAGACAGTACATCTGTATTGATAGGACTGAAACGGATGCTGGATGCTACCCGCAGCCTGAAGCCGGGAGATCGTTTTGTTGATTTCAAACAGGTGGAATATGCAGAGAAAGACAGTTTGCTCTTTTCAGACATTGCAGGGCAGGGATATCCCGTGTGTTTACTCTTTTTTCTGAAGCCCGATGAAAAAGGTACTGTTCGTGCAGAAATCAAAAATCTGCGAGAACAATATCCTGATATACGTATTATTGTTCCCACTTATAGATATCAAGATCCGGAATTCAAAGAGTTCATTCATGAATTGGAAACCGAATATCAGGCGACCATCCTGGATGACAGTCGCCGTTTTGAGAAAAGTGCCCGTTGGAAGTATCGTATTTACGGTTCCTTCAACTACGAATACTTATTTGATGCCCAAGGACAGTTGGTGAAGATGAAACCTGTTTTATAAAGACGCATAATAGGCTTCTGCCTTTGCAAGTGTCTCTGGTTTGCCCACATCAAACCAGTTTTCGCTGTCTATAGGAAATCCCTGAATGCATGCTTTCGGGCAGATATCCACATAAAATGGAATAATGGAAAATTTTCCTGTCCAGCGTTCGCCTTCCATATAGCGGAAAATAGAGGGAGAAAGAACATGGATGCAGCCAAAGGCCTGCAACTGATAATGATCGCTGGGATAATTGAGTTCTTTGGGGAGTACTTCGCCTGTAGAAAGATTTGTCCAACCACAAAGGCGGTTATCTTGATTCATCAACAAATAACGGGATGTTTTCCGGTGATTAGTGAGCAGAGTGGCATCTGCATCACTTTCCAGATGGTGGTGGTAGAAAGCATTGAGATCCAGGTCTGTCAGGATATCGGCATTATGTATAAGAAAAGGCTCGTTGCTCTCCAGCAGAGGACGGGCTTTTTTAATACCACCACCGGTATCCAGCAGTTCACCCCGTTCGTCACTGATATGAATATCCACACCGAAGTTCTGGTTTGCACGAAGGAAGTCTATAATCTGACTTCCAAAATGGTGGATGTTTATGGTGATATCATGGAAGCTGGCATCTTTTAGCTTTAAGATGACACGCTCCAGCATCGTTTTGCCTGCTACGGAGACAAGTGCCTTGGGCATATTGTCTGTCAGTGGGCGCAGGCGGGTGCCGAGGCCTGCGGCAAATATCATTGCTTTCATTCTTTTTATTTCTTGAATTATCGAAAGTTTAGACCAATATTCTTATCCTCTACTTATTCTTTAGTTTTTCGCTTTAAAAGTCTGTTCAATATTCTGTTCCCTGTGCATCAGATTTACCTGTACTCCGAATTTCTGGTTCAGATGTTCTGCCAGATGTTGTGCTGAATAAACCGAACGGTGTTGTCCGCCAGTGCATCCGAAACAAATGGAAAGGTTCGTAAATCCACGTTCCATATATCGTTTCACGGAAGCATCTACCAGACCGTATACATGTTCGAGGAACGTGGTTATTTCTCCATCGTCTTCCAGGAAGCGGATAACAGGTTTATCCAGTCCAGTGAAGGGTTTATAACGGTCGTACTTACCAGGGTTGTTTACGGCACGACAGTCGAATACAAAGCCACCACCGTTGCCACTGGAATCCTCAGGGATACCTTTTTTATATGCAAAACTGGTGACCTTTACTATAAGACGGCGCTTCTGGAGATCGTCAGTAAATTGTTTCAGCTCAGTAAGCTCTTTCAGCACATGGCAGAGGTACGGATATTCGGGATAGGGTTCCTGCAATAGCTGTCGCAGGTTTTCAATAGCGAAGGGGACGCTTTGGATGAAATGGGGTTTCTTCTCGAAATAGCCACGGAAGCCATAAGCACCCAGCACTTGCATGGTACGGAACAATACGAAATGACGTAATTGAGCATAGAAATATTTCTCGTCCACAGGCTGGTATTTACACAGAGAGTCCAGATATTCCTTTAAAAGCTCTTTGCGAAGGCTCTCAGGATAATTGGCCTTGGCTTGCCACAGGAAGGAAGCCACATCATAATAAACGGGTCCCTTGCGTCCGCCTTGGAAGTCGATGAGCCATGGCTCACCTTCTTTAATCATAACGTTCCGGCTCTGGAAATCACGATACATGAATGTGGCCGAACTACTGCGCATCAACACGTCTGCCATTTTCAGGAAATCATCTTCCAGACGGTCTTCCTGAAACTCCATTCCGGTAGCTTTCAGAAAACAGTATTTGAAGTAATTCAAATCCCATAAGATGCTGCGACTGTTGAATTCTGACTGTGGGTAGCAATATGAGAAGTTCATTCCGTCTGCACCGGAGAACTGTACGGCAGGCAACAGACGCATTGTCTTGCGCAGAAGTTGCTTCTCTTCTTCATCAAAAACACTGGTCTTGCGTCCTTTTTCGATGGCATTGAACAGGAGAGTGTCTCCCAAGTCTTCCTGCAGATAAAATGCATCGTTATCACTCTTTGCTACGACTTGTGGCACGGGTAGTCCTTTCTTGCGGAAATGGTCTGCCATATAGAGGAAAGCCTGATTCTCTTCGAGGGAAGTCCCGCTGACACCGATAAGGGTAGGGGTGCCCGTAAGGCGGAAGTAACGACGGTTGGAGCCGGATGAAGGAAGTTCTTCAATAGCTTCCGGTTCGTGTCCGGTATACGTACAATATAATTTCTTGAGTTCTTCAGTAATCATAGTAATTTACTTTTATTTGGGCAGCTAAGGTAAGAGTTTTAGGGAATATATACTACCTTTGCGGGAAATAAATCTGTGCGGTATGATAAGAAATATTCCCCAATTTCTGATAGCGGCGCCTACTTCGGGCATTGGAAAAACCACTGTCAGTCGATTGTTGATGACGTTATTGACGCAGAAAAAACTACGTGTACAGCCCTATAAGTGCGGGCCGGATTATATCGACACGAAGTATCATGAAAAAGCTTGCGGAATTCCATCTTACAATCTGGATCCTTTTATGGCTTCCGAACAACATATGCATGAAGTGTATGTTTCACATGCCAAAGATGCGGATGTCTGTATCGTAGAAGGTATGATGGGCATGTTCGACGGATACGACCGTAGTAAAGGTTCATCGGCAGAGATTGCAAAGATTTTGAATCTTCCTGTTGTGTTGGTGGTAAATGCTAAGTCGGCTGCTTATTCACTGGCAGCAATGATTAAAGGTTATTTGGATTTTGATCCGCAAGTGGAAGTTGCAGGCGTTATTTTCAATCAGGTGGGGAGCGACCGCCATGAGGAAATGTTGCGTGAGATTTGCGATGATCTGAATGTGCCTTGTTTGGGTTGCTTGCGGAAATTCGATGCTTTGAAAGAGGAAAGCAGGCATTTGGGACTGGATTTCAGTCGTAAAGATGAAGATGGTATCACTGAGACACTGCTGAAGCAGCTAGACGCACAATTGAATCTTGATCTCTTGTTGCAGATCACACGCCGGGAGGTGGATGTCACCACAGAAGTCAAAAAGAATGTCTCTCTATCCGGAAATATATGGGTGGCATGCAATAAGGAAAGTTTCTCCTTTATCTATGCTGAACATCTTGATTATCTGAATCAGTTTGGTACGGTTACTTTCTTCGATCCGGAAGATAACAGTGCGGTAGTACCGGATAATGTGGATTTGCTCTATCTGCCCGGAGGTTATCCGGAAAATCGTGCGCTTCAATTGAGTGCCGCCCCCCGTGTAATAGATTCAGTCAAGGCTCATATTGAGCGGGGAGGAAAAACAATTGCTGAATGTGGTGGTATGATGTATCTGGCTTCGGAACTGGTGATGTGCAAAGATCCCTATACAGCTTTCAAAATGGTAGACGCATTACCTATGAAAGTTTCCGCTTGTAAGGATGATATGCGTTTGGCAATGGGGTATAGAAGCTTTGATTTTCGTGGGGTGAAGTTGCGTGGACATGAGTTTCATTATTCACGGATCATTGAGCAGGATGAGAAGCTTGCTTCGGCTGTGCAAGTTTATAATGCTAAAGGACACCCCGTGAATACAGCCGTGTTTTGTTATAAAAACCTGATAGCGAGTTATACGCATTTGTATTGGGGAGAAACGGGAATTTGGTCATTATTTGAACAAGTTCCGGGAAAGTGAAATAATGTAAGATATACCTGTAATTTATGAGAAGGATTTATACTAAAACAGGAGATAAAGGAATGACAGGCATCCACGGTGGAGAGCGTGTTCCGAAAGATGATATCCGCATTGAAGCTAATGGTTGCATTGATGAACTGAATACGGTGATAGGAATTGTCAGGTCGTTGCTTCCGGTGAAAGATGTATGGCAGGAATTACTCCATGATATACAACGTGAGTTGATGGTGGTGATGAGCCATGTTGCAACCCCTTCCGGCTTACGGGATGCAGATCCGGAGAGGCCGGGTAGTGGCAATCCCAACGAACTTCATGCTGTGGAAATGACAGTGCGGTGCGAACAGGCTATGGACGCAATGATGCTTCAGCTTGAAGACAACGGCTATTTCCTGCTACCGGGTGGAACGCAGGTGTCGGCTCAATTACAGTTTGCCCGTGCCGTAGCCCGTCGTGCCGAACGCAGGCTTTGGACGCTGAATCGGGAAGATCTTGTACCGGAAGATATATTGCGTTTTATCAATCGACTTTCCGACCTGTTTTTTGTCATGGCCCGTATGGAAATGCAGCGCCAGGGATGGGATGAGGAACGGTGGCAATCATTTGCTTATAAACGAAAACGATAATGCTTATGCTTGAATACCCATAAACTCAGCAAGAAGTACACTACCACTTGTACCCACAGGGTGATCATTTCCGGACGGATATCTGCCATATCTCCTCCCATTGAATTCAGTTTGACGAAAGCAAGCACGGCAGGTGCTGCCGGAACTACGTAGTGTGCTGCCTGCCAATACCATGGCATCAGTTCAAGTGGATAAGAGACACCGGACAGGAAGATATAGCCTACGGAGAAGAAGGCGATCATTAGTAAAGGTGCTTCAGAGTCTGTGAAGTAACGTGATGCAGCCAGTCCGAAGAAACTCGTTCCTATCAGGAAGGGAATCATCATTGTGATAATGTCTCTGCCGTTTCCAATATTAGGGATACTGAAAAAATGGGGGAGTAAGCCTAATAAAAATAAGGCAAAGATGAAATAAAGCATAACGTAAACGAAGGTTCTTCCGGAAACATTATATAATGCTTGGCGCCAGGTAAGATTCATATTGAGTTGAGATTGTTTCGAGAAAATAGGGCGTCTGTTTCGTTCTGCCTCTTCTCCCGTCACCATTCCTATCACCATTAATAAAGTCTGAAAGATAATGATAATCATAACTGCCGGAATAAGATATGAACCATATCCTTCCGTATAATTATATAGGGCTGTGCCCGCTACATTGACAGGTGCGGATGAGGCTACTGCCAGTAATCCCTGTGGTGGCAAGAATACGGCACCCTCTGCACGGTGTGCATCGTTTACGGCAAGCATCACGCGGGAAGAAGCCTCTTGCAGATTCTTGAAATTCAGGAAAGCATCCGTTGCGGCGTAAACACTAAAGACCGATTGTTCCCCACGGCCTACACGGGCGTCGAAATCGGCGGGAAGATATAGGATACCGTCTACTTTGCTCTGTTTCAGCCACTCTTTTGCTTCAAGGTAATTGGGTGTCAGTGCGTAGACTGAGGCTTGTGGAGTTGCATTGAGTAGCCGGATATATTCGCGGCTGAGAGCCGAATGAGAATTGTCGACAACTGCAACCGGAGTTTTCCGTACAAGGTTGGGAGCATACATCAGGTTATAGAGAAGACCGTAAGCAAAGATTCCGCCTATTAATACCAGGAGGATTGCTGCATTGGTGCTGATGGCACGCCATTCCCTGAAAATGATAGTGGCTATTGAGGAGGAATATGCCGTACTGTGGATAGGGGCTGAATCTTCTTCTACTGCATCTTTCAAAATCCAGTGTCTCAATCTCGGCAGTATCAATAATGCCAGTAGTGGAAAAAGCAAAAGTATAGCTGCTGATTGCCAGTAATACCCGAAACCTGAGTCAAAATAAATCATCGACTGTGAGATTTCGGTGAAGTGCCGGACGGGAAACAGATAGGATGCTGCGTGTACCGGAGGATACATACTTGTTACGGGGAAGGTGACACCTGAAAGAGTAGCACCCAATGAACCGATCATGGATACGATACTGATAATGTATGCTATCCGTGGGAAGATGGAAAATATAAACACTGCGAGTGCTTGCGTGGCGATGATAAAAATCAGTGTCATGAGGTTCATCATCAGCAAGCTACCGTGGAAAGGAATGTGTACTACTCCATAAAGGATATAATTTGCCAATATACCGATTACTGAGAAGATGAATGTATAAGGCAATAGTTTACCGATGACGGCAGTCAGAATATTCCCTCGTGCTGTGGTCAGCCATTCCTGTGCTGTATTGAACTTGATTTCGCTGCCAATGGCATATACTGTCATCAACAGGATGAGTATCTGGAACAGGACATAGAAAAAAGGTTGGCTCAGATAAACAGAATAATCCAGGTCGGGATTATAAAGAGGGTGCATACTGGATTGCACGGGTAGGAGAAATGTGGTGATTTGCTCCTGGCTGACTCCCAAAGAGACGGCTTCCATAGCAATGGGAGAGAGGGCGACAGGTGCCAGTGCCGTTTCAAAAGCTGCCATCAGTTCACTACCTACGGAAAGAAGGGCATAATGATAATAATAAGAGAGTGTGGCATTCATTCCTGTCGTAGCCCGTTGGGTAAAGCCCGTGGGGATGGACAAGTAACCATAGATTTCTTTCCGTTGCACGGCTTGTCGGGCGGCTGTTTCATCGGTGAAGTGCCGGGTTACTTTGAAGGTTGGTACAGCGGAAATGTTTCGCACTATTTGCCGGGATGTGGTGGTGTTATCCTGGTCGACAATGCCGATAGGGATATTCTCCATTTGTCCGCTGCCGAAAATGGTTGCCATGAAGAACAGGCAGAACAGGGGCAGCACGAGACATACCCCGAAATAAAGTCGGCGGGAAGTCATGCGGCGAAGTTCGCGACAGAGTACGTTATATAATGGATGTTTCATCATTTACAAAGTTATTTCAATGATTACATATATTAATCATCTATGGTCAATAGCACTGACATTCCTGGGCGCAATCCTTCTACTTTTTGGGTAGGACGGGCGTGTATCTCAAATGTCTGCATGTCATAGCTTCCTGTCTGTTTAGTTGATTTCCAGGTAGCAAAACTGCCCAACGGACTGATATAATAAATACGGAATTCCACATCTTTTTTGCCGATAGCCGGGACTTCCGCACGGAATGTACCGTCCATTTTGAATTGGGGCATCAGATCTTCGCGTATATTGAGTACAACATGTGCATCGTTCATGACGACAAGATTCATAATAGGGGTACCTGGAGCCACAAGCTCTCCGCGTTTAGGAAATATGGTTGCAATCTGTCCGTCTTCCGGTGCTGTCAGGCGTGAATCGACAAGGAGGGCGGAAACTTCGTCCACTGTGCTTCGTGCTGCATCTACCATGCTTCGTGCCGATGCACGGTCCTCACTTTGTGCACCGTCTACTGCCATCTGATACTGTTCGTAGGCGGCACGTTCGGCGGCTTGTGCGGCACGGTACATGGCTTCTACTTCGTCCTTTCGTTGCGAAGTGACAACACTGTCTTTGTACAGTGCCAGGATGCGTTGGTAGGTTGTTTGTGCCAAGGTCAAGTCACTCTTGGTTTTATTCCAGAGTTGCCCGGCAGTGGCAATGATTTGTCGGCGGG
>OGOZ01001662.1_pt1 | contig 12010 bp, 6 predicted proteins | sample 1552801 | NCBI WGS metagenome assembly OGOZ01 (sample SAMEA2580196, study PRJEB22360) | human gut metagenome | biome: human gut; feature: human-associated habitat; material: faeces | place: Denmark | collected 2008/2010
CCGTCACCTACGGCACCGGCAAATCGTCCGACCGCACGTTGACCGCACGCATCGCACATACGGTGGGTGAGTACGGCATTCCCTGTGTCGCCCACCTGACCGCGCAGTATCTCGACAAGGACGACGTGGACGAAGCGCTCGACCTGTTCGACCAAGCCGGCGTCTCCGGCGTGCTCGCCCTCCGTGGCGATCGCGTCGAAGGTGCCGAACCGGCGGGAGTGTTCGATCATGCGAGCGACCTGGCCGACTTCATCCGGCAGAAAAGACCGAACCTCAAGATCTACGGCGCCTGCTATCCGGAAAAGCATCCGCAGGCGGCGACGCTTGACGAGGATATCGACAACCTCAAGAAGAAGGTCGACGCCGGTGTGACCCACCTGATTTCGCAGCTTTTCTACGATAACGAAGATTTCCTGCGATTCGTGGACAAGGCGCGTGCCGCCGGCATCGATGTGCCGATCGAAGCGGGCATCATGCCGGTGATGAACGCGAAATCGGTGCTGCGCATGTCGAAGATGTGCCAGTCGCGCGTGCCGGAGAAACTCTCCGTCCTGCTTGACAAGTGGGGAGGGGATACCGCTCTGCTGAAGGAAGCTGGTATCACGTACGCGTCCGAACAGATCTGCGATCTGGTGGCACGTGGCGTCGATGGCGTGCATCTGTACACGATGAACCATCCTTGCGTCAGCCGACGCATCTGGTCCAACGTCAAACCATTCTTCGTCTGATTCCGGACGATGCAACAGTGCGGGGGCGGCATGCGCGTATGTGTGTGCCGCCCCCGCATCCTATTTCAGAGCTCATCCTGCGGAATGATCTTCTTCAACCGCTCATTCTCGAACACCGCGGCAAGTCCATGCTCCGGATCGTAGCGGTAGTTGCACATCAACGCCACTTCGTGGACATCCGTATTCCTAAGCACGAAAATGTCGGTCGGAATGACGTATTTGAAGATATTCGTGATGGAATCGCCGATCAGGTCCCCATCGCGATTAAGACAATACCGTGCAATCGCATCTTTGCTTGCCTCGACTTCGTTCCATGAAGCGAGGAACGCGTCCCTGGCCTCACGCTGCGAATCGAGAATCTCCTCGTCGGAATCGCAGATGAAGGAGACAGGAAGCTCGAAGTCCCTGCCCCACAATTCCCGCTTATCATTCTTCTCAGTCATCGAAACCACCGTTCCTGTTGTTCTTCTTATTAGTCTCGCCTACACCGCCAAAGTGCGTGAATGTCTTATTGATGATTGTTGGTACAAGCACGCAGGTTTCCATATCGTTATGTTCATGCCAAGTGTAGTTATGAGCTTTACGCCATTTTTCAACGTCGGAAGGAGTCCAATCGTCCTTTCCGTCACGACGGTCTTTATTCCATTGTTCGGCGCATTTTATATTGGCTTTTTCGTAGTTACCCTCGAAGTGATTGCCGTTTTCATCAGTGCGTGAAGACCTATCTGCGCTCATGCCTTCGATTTTGACTATAGCGGCTGAGACTGGGCGAAAATCGGGAATGGAGTTCTTGTATTTGATTCCACTTAGCCCGAATTCGGAAAGGGCTGCGTTGGCTTCTGGATTGGTTGACTTATACTCTGACTCGCCACGTTCTCCGGACCATTGACCTCGTAGGCCGTTTATCGGAGTACGATTGTACCGTTCCTTGTATGTTGAGGGAAGATCTCTTAACTCGAATTTGTCCGTAGACCGCGTGATGAACTTATCGAAATCGATAAGCTTACCTGTTTCGGTGGTTTTCACCTCCGACTTGGCTTCCTTCGTCTCTCTACCCATGAGACGATCGGGATTGAAACCCAGTTGCGTCTCCTTCGAAGGCTTGGACACCTCTGAAGCTGTTTTCTCGATGTTCATAATGTTCTTTCGTCGAATATGCGTATGTGAACTGGAATGGGAATATACGTCCATCCATTGCGGAGCGGATGGTTCGTCTCGATACTATTGTCAGACCAGACCTCCATTCTCATGCCAGTCGCTGAACGCTTTATCGTTCTGCTCCTGCAGATGGAGGATGTCAGTCATGATGCCTTGGATGACCACAATCCTGACAATGTCATCGATACGGTGGCTGACGGATGCCTGAAGCGCTGATTCTGCTGCGACGATCCATTGCCGGACGTCGTTGCTTCGTTCGATTTCGTCCTTCGCGGCTTTGCGGACATTCGGGAACAGGGCACCCATAATCGGAGACAGCGTCAGCATCCGAGGCTCTTCAGGGGGATTTTGGACAGCACGTAGAATACGGACCTTCATGGAGGAATTGAGATTGATTTGATCGAGTTCCTCCCGTAGATCATGCAGCAGATCCTTATCGGTAATGCGGTCGCCTTTGGCGAGGATTTCCGCCACGTCGAAAACATCGTTGGCGTTGTCTCCTGCCTTGCCTGTTTCGGGACGTGCGTAGACAAGCGGTTTGTTATCATCCGCTTTGTCCACTTTGCACAGCACAGGCTCCACCCAATCGTTCTGATAGACCGCGGCGACGCCCTTGGGAAGACGTGCTAATTCAACGATCTGCTGGTCGTTGAGATTCGCGGCGCGACCGACCAGCTCGCGATCCGACGAATCGGGCAGACGGTGGATGATTTTCGTGTTCGTGTTGCGGATGGCGGCCATGTCAAGCAATCCAGGTGCTTGGTCCGCGATGATGAAGCCTTCGCCGTAGGTGCGCATCTCGGCAATGGAATTGGATAGCATTTCGACGCTTTTGCCTAGAAGATTGCCTCCTTCCGTGCTTTGTTCGGACGAAGTGCGTTTCAGCAGATTATGTGCCTCCTCTAGTACCGTCAGATGACGCAGCGGTTGATTCATGCCATCCGCGGCGGCCATGCGATGCTCCTGAAGCTTGAGCACGATAAGACCCATGAACAGGGACTTGGTCTCTGTGGAACCCACACGGGACAGGTCGATGATGGTGTTTCCGTCGAACAGCATCGCTTCATCCACTCCGTCGGGAGTCAGCATCATACCATTGAGTCCGTTGGTGAGCGAATTCAGACGTGTGAGTAGCGATCCCTTGTACGCGCCCTTGTTCTCCGCGTCGTATTCGCTGGAATCGAGGATCTCGCGCACATTGCGCGCCACATCCGCGAAAGAGGGGTAAAGTCCCTCCCCGAAAGAATTCTCCGACGTGGTGAGATTCCATCCGCAATCCTCATAGGAACGCGAGATGGCGTCCTTCAGCACGGCAGGCATCGCCGCGTACATGGGCCAGCACACGTTGAAGATCTCCTCAAGCCGGTCAAGATGCTCAAGTACGTGGATGCCTTGGGGAAAGCTGAACGGATCGATGCGCAGCAATGGTGTGAAGGCCGGATTCGTGCCAAAGACATGCACGTCATCGAATCCGCCGAACACATCTTTGTACTCGCCTTTGGCGGGTTCGACCACGAGGAAACCCACTCCTTGGTCGTATGCCTCGTCAAGGATGCGGCATACGGTGTTGGTTTTGCCCGCGCCGGTGCTGCCGGTGACGAAGACATGCGAGGCGAGGGAATCTTTCTCGAGCAGGACTTTGACCGGCTCCTCCTGATGCATGTGGAATATCTTTCCGAGACGAAGACCCTTGCTGGGGTGCATCCCATCGAAAGTCGAGACGTTCCGTCCGAACGCGGCGCATTCGATGACAGGCAGACCCGGCACTGATTTCTTCGGGAAATTCAGCGAGTAGGCGAGTTCTTTGCCGGACAGGGCCGTAGTTGCGGTGACGGTGGCTGGATAGACCGAAAAGCTCGGATGCTCGTCAAGCAGCGTCGGCGAAAGCGCGAAGACCGGGTGTCTTAAATCGCGCAGATAGGCGCAGACGGCCGCCGCATCCTTACTTGCCTCCCCAAGATCGCCTCGCCAAAGATTGACGGCGGCTTGGGACATGAAGGATTCCTTGCCTTGCGTGAGCGCAAGATAGGTGTGTGCCACATTATTGGCGACGTTATGGTCTTCCGAAAGCATGTAGGCGCAGAAATCCCACATGCCGAGTGCCGACGCCAGGTCGAATCGTTTCATCTGCGATTCGAGAATTTCAAGAGCATGCTGGATCGAGAAGTTCTTGAAGGTCTGCGTGATGCCTTCATCGGTGCCAAGCGTTGCGGTGACGGTGCTGGAACGGGCGAAGGAGCCGCCGAAATTGGCGCCGAGATTCACGGATTTGGAAACACCGGAAGTAACGGACGCGCCTTTGGACACGGCCTTGCCGATACCGCTGGTCACGGCTTTGCCAAGCGATTTGGAGACCGCCCTGCCAACAATGTCGGTGGTTCCTTTCGCAGTGGAGGTGGAGTGGGAAGAGCCTTGGGAATGGTTTGCGGAGATGCCAAACTGGGCGACTTTCGGGACGCCTAATCCGCCTGAGATGACTCCACCTGAAGACTTATTGGTCCCATTGGAATCAGTGTCGGTGACGCTTTCGCTTGAACTGCTCGAATCGGATGTTCCCTGGCTTTCGGATTGGGATGTTGATTCGTTTGACGAATCGGTTTCGTTGTAGTTCTGTCCGACCGCCTGGCTGGTTCCGTTCTGTGTGCCGGCGCTTACGCCCGCATTGACGCCGATGGTGGCGGAGGAGCCTATGGAATCGTTCCTATGATAGGTGTAGTTCGTCGTCCAGGAGGCGTATGGGGTCAGCATCGAATGCAGTTCTGCGAGCCGGAGCTTGCGTTCCGCCACATCGTGTATGGGGGTGGCGAGCAGCACGATGGTGTAATCCTCGCCTCTATTGCTTGGCACAATGCCGTCGAGTACTTTTTCGATGGTTTGGACCGTGAATCTGTCGTTCTTCTCGGTCGGGACATTCGACACGGCAGCAACTGAAAACGCATGTCGTTCCTGAAGGCAGGGAATCGTTCCGCGTTGCGCCGCGCCGATTTCGGAACCGGGGAAATTGCCTTTGACCGCGTCGGAGATGCGCTTGGTGAAGTTGTCGACGTCGATGTTGTCTTCCGTATTGTTCACGTCGACAACCGCCAGATACACGTTCGTGGTGGATGAGGTGCGGTTGAACACCAAAGCGATGTTGCAATCCTCGTCGGCGAGAACGTCATACACGTTGACGAGCTTTTCGAGACTGTCCTCCTTCGGGTCGACTATCCACTTCGTGACGTTCATGAATCGGATGTTGTGCGCTTCGTCGAATCCGTCGGGATACTCAACCGTTGGGTCCACTGGGCAGTAAACATCCCTGAGCTGGGACAGATACGCTCCATGGATTTCAACCCCGGCGGTCGCCAATAGGCGGTTCGTGAGCTCAACTGCCTGCGGGTCGGACGGGTCGGGTTTTTCGGACAGGTACGACTCGCGTTTCCGTTCGATCTCGTCAAGTTGGGCGCTGCTAAGGGATGAGACCTTCGCCACCGCGTTACCGGCCTTGTCTGCCACCCGTAATACCGCGTTTTTGATACCCATCTTGTTCAGTCCTTCCAATCGATGACGCGTGTCACATAGGCTTTGCGGTCCTTGAGAATGCCGAGCTTGGTTTCAAGCGCGTCTATCTGTGTGGTCTGTTGGTTGATCTCCTCCACGTAGTCATGCAATACGGGGTTGTAGTCGGTGATATTGCTCTCGATCTGGTTCAGTAATTCGTTAAGCCAAGCGTTGAAACGGTCGATGTGTTTGCTTCTGATTTCGCCGCGCGCGTCATTGAAGCACTGCTCGATTTCCTTGTTGAACTTATCTTTGACCTTATTGAGAAAAAGCTTGTCTCTTTTGAAGATCACCTGGTTGCCCAATTTGATTTCATTGAATTCGGCTTTGTTGAAGACAGGTCCTCTTACACTATCCAATTGGAGGTCGTGATAGTTGATGATGATTTCTCCGACTTCCCTGCGTTTCTCTTCCGAAAGTGGGGCGTCATCATCCGTGGCGATTCGATAAAGCGATTGACGGCATTGTTCGGCGCAGGATTTGAGATATGCTTGCGATTCTCCGTCAACGGTCTGCGCGATGCGCATTGCGTAAGTCGTGTAGTCTGCCACGATTTCGTCGAATAATTGGTCGGCCGCGTTCCGGTCGGCCTCTTTTTCGGTTTTTGCAACCTCGGATTGTTTGCCTAAAGCGTCCTTGGCGTCGTCGAGAAGACCTTGGGTGGACGTTTTGAGTCCATCCGCGACCTTATTGACACGGTCCGCCAAACCAATGGTTCCGTCATTCTTGAACGTGTCGCCAAGCCTATCGGCAAAATGGGGGAGCACCGATCGGCGAGCTTCGGCTGCGGCGTCCGCGCGATGCGCATAGTCAAGGTCTTCGCGTTTGCTTTCGGTGATCTTCTGCTGCCGCGTGTTCAACACGTCGGCGCTGATGAACCATGTATCGGCGCTGATTTTGCCATTCAAATCGTCATCATATCCGCCTGCGGAAGCGTTCTTTTCATCGCAACAGCATGATTCGAGGCTTTCGATCAGTTTTTGTTTGTCCTGTTCGAGCTGTTCCTCCCGGTCTGCCTTCTGTTCCTCCACCAACTGCTTTTTAACGCTGATTTCCTCCTTGGTGATGTCGATGATCTCCTGCAGCAAGGATTCCGATCTGCTGCACTTGTTGTAGGCGGAATACCGTTCGGCGAACAGGCGAATCTCGTTCTCGATACAGAACAGTCCGCTGTTGGCCAGCAGCAGATCCTTGCATGTTTCCGACTCATGGTTGGTTCTCCGGCTGATCTGACCGGGAAGAATGTCATACCGGTAGAGTGTCTTGTAGAAACGGCTCGAGGGATCCACGTATTTGCGCTGCTGATCCTCGAATTTCTCGGCGTAATTGTCGCTTATGAATTCTCCTGAATTCTTCGCGCCCAAACCGAGAATCGACGAGACGAAGTAAATGCCCTGCCCGTACAGGTTCGACGGAATGGACCAATGCATGATCTGAGTGATCTCGTCATCGTCGAAACCACCTTTGGGAAGGTCGGCGGAATCCGCCTTATTGACCACGATCATTGCGAAACGCTCATCGATTGCGGGAATCTGCTCGATTTCCTGATACAGCTTTTTGTTGTCGGTCGAATCGAGGGAACTGTATTCGGCGACGAAAATGGGCAGGCCGTTCGATAAGCCTTCCATCGCCTCCCTGAGAACACGGGCATGGTCCGCGTTCGATGCGGAATTCGATCCTGGAGTGTCGAAGATGACGAACTCCCTATCGTGCGGCCATGGGTCGGTGTCGCTGAATGGAACTTCGATGCTGATTAGATCGGAGATTCTGCGCCCGTCTTCGCTTTGCCGATAGGAATTAAGAGTTTTCAGCGCGCTGTTCATCTGGGCCGCCATACTTGTTCCGGCCTGTGCCGTTTTCGAAACTAAATCGTCATAGAAAGGGTCTCCGGCAAAATCCCGGTTGACCATAAGACCGTCCAAATCGAAACGAAGCAGATAATGCCTGTCTCCGAAGGAAAACTGGATAATCGCCCTATCCCTGTCTTTGGAACGTTTGATCTGGAATACTCTCGCAGTCACCGGTTCGTCACCGTTCGGAAGGATTTCCATGCCGATAAGCGCGTTGATGAACGTCGATTTTCCCGCACTGTAGTTCCCAAGCACACACAAAGGAATGATGTCGCTGGAAACGTCGGTGAATTTTGCGATTTTATCCGAAACCTTTCTGCGTTCGGATATGGCATCGTCAACAAGCGGCTGGATTTCCTTGAATACTTCGATGATTTCCGGAAGCACGTCGCGGGCATTGGGCAGATAGCATTCGCCACGCTGCGCGTCAAACGATGACGCGTATGGCCCTTCGGAGCAAATAGCATTCAACTCCTGCCATTCATCGTCGGAGCCTTCGAACACCAGTTGGATCCGGTCGCCGTCGCCGAATTCCTTGGAGATGGTTTCAACGATTTCCTCGGATTTGAACGGGAAGAAACCCTTGACGTACTTCTCGCTGAGCAATCCACTGCCAGGATTCGTTTCAGTCGTGATCTCGCGCCAAAATCCGTGCCAACTATAATAGCGGACCTGCTCCTGATAAGGGTTGCTTTGAATTTTGATCCTTACGTCTGTCATACGGTCCACCTTTGCATCATTGACGAAGAGGGAATTCCATCCCATGCTAAGTCAGAACAGGGCACTTACACGACAATGAAAGAGGTGTGTCCACTTTGCAAAACGATGGCCAGCCAAATACTACCGGCATGGATATGGGAATAATTCAGTAGCCAACTGAATACGAAGGATGTCCATCAGGATATTCGAAACGTCCAAACCCTGCGTATTCCACCCAAGTTGACGCTACTATGGGAACCATGGCTTCTTCTATGCATCAGTTTGGGGTGCTCGATTTAATTCGAGCGGGATTGCAGGATTTGGACGTGGCACGAACGCTACTTGGCGAGTTGCGCGCCGATGGCATCGACGATGACCGGTTGCGTCTGCTGATGGAGACGTTGGAAAAGACCTGCGATCCAGACATCGCATTGCGCAATCTCGTAGACATCATCAAAGCATTGCAAAGCCAAGGCCGTGATTTCCGGCAGATTGTCACCGATGACACCGGACTCGTACGGCTCGTCACCGTGCTCGGCGTATCGGATGAAATGGGCAAGCTCATGCGCTTCCGACCCGAACTCGTCATGGCCGCAGCCAGCGATTCGTGCGAAAGCCACCTGTACAACCACAAACAGCGTCGTGCGCATGTCCTCGAAGCGGTAGGCGCCGATCCATCCGACAATCGTATGCCCAAAGCCGCGAAACCGCTCGCTGAAGCGGCGACCGCGCTACGGCAGACATACAGAAAACAACTCGCCGCCATCATGGCGCAGGACACCACCGCGGAAGATCCCATCGAAATCCAGCCGAGAATCAGCCAGGAATTGTCCGACCTTGCCGACGCGGCTTTGGAGGGAGCGCTCGCCATCGCCCGCAATGAGGTGGACGACAGTGAGCACGTGCGCTTCGCCATCATCGGCATGGGCAAACTCGGCGCGAGGGAACTCAACTATGTTTCCGACGTGGATCTGATCTACGTGGTGGAGCCCGCCGACAAGGACACCAACGGCATGACGCTCAACCGCGTCGGCACGAAAATGGCCACGACCCTGCAGCGCGTATGCCAATCCGTGATCATGGGAGTCGCCGAACCGACCCTCTGGCAGATCGATGGGGGACTACGGCCCGAAGGCAAGGACGGCCCACTCGTACGCAAGCTCGAATCGCATAAGGCGTATTACGAGCAATGGGCGGAGAACTGGGAATTCCAAGCCCTGCTCAAGGCGCGCCCCGTCGCCGGAGATCCCGACCTTGGCCAAGCCTATATGGACATGACCCGACCGTTCGTGTGGGCCGCATCCAAACGCGACAACTTCGTCTACGATTGCCAGCAGATGCGCAAGCGTGTCGAAGACCTTATTCCGGCGCCCCTGAAGGACCGTGAGATCAAACTCGGCCGAGGAGGCCTGCGCGACGTGGAGTTCACCGTGCAAATGCTCCAACTCGTCCACGGACGCGCCGACGAATCGCTGCGCACCAGCTCCACCTTGGAATCATTGCGGCGTCTCGCCGAAGGTGGATACGTCTCACGCAAGCAAGCCAAGAAGCTTTCCTGGGATTACCGGTTCGAACGTGTCATGGAACACCGTCAGCAGATGTGGGCGCTGAAACGCACCCACCTGTTTCCGGATCTCGGCAAAGCCAGCCTTGGAGGCATGGAACGCAAACGTGACACCAACGATGACGAGCTCAACCATAATCTTGAGCTTCGCCGTCTCGCACGCGCTTTCCACATGCATCCTGAGGAACTCGTGGACAAATATGACGAAACCCGACGTGAGGTGCGTCACCTGCACATGGACATCTACTATCGGCCCATGCTGCCCATCAGTGCAGGACTTGATGACGAACAGGTGGAGCTGTCCGCCAACGCCATGCAGGAACGTTTCGCTTCCATCGGGTTCGATGACCCTGACGCCGCCATGCGTCATGTCACTGCGCTGACCGCTGGCATCTCGCGAGCGGCGAAGATCAACCGGATCCTGCTGCCCGCCGCGCTCCAATGGCTTGGTGAGGGGCAGAACCCCGATATGGGGCTGCTCAATTGGCGCAAGCTTGAGGAGCATTTCGGCACGGAAAGCGAATATCTCGGATTCCTGCGCGACTCGCCATCGGCCGCGCAGCGACTCTGTCACGTGCTGTCCAATTCCCGTTTTCTGGGCGACGCGCTCAACAAATCCGTGGAATCCGTCACATGGCTCGGCGGTGATAACGATTTGCAGCCACGCTCCCGTGAAAGCCTCAATGTGCAGACCCACGCGTCGCTCGAACGCAATGCGGACAGCATCAACGACTTCGCCAATTCCATCCGGGCCATGAGAAGGCATGAGATCGAACGCATCGGATTGGGATGGATGAGCGGCGTCATCGATGACAGGGCTTCGCTCACGGGCATGACCGATGTATATGACGCGGCCATCGACGCGTCGCTCATCTGGGCCATCCGCCATCGCACGAAGGACATGGGGCTGACCGAGCCTCCGGCCGCGATCACGGTCATCGCCATGGGACGTTACGGCGGCGGGGAAGTGAACTTCAGCTCCGACGCGGACGTCATCATCATCTACCGTCCCGCGGATGGCGCCGACGACGCCCAGGCCAACCTCTTCGCAAGGAAGGTGCAGGAGGATCTCCGCGCCATCCTGCAGGGGCCGACCACTCTTGAACCCAAAATCGAACTCGACATGGATCTGCGTCCCGAAGGCAAGAACGGTCCGCTCGTGCGCTCCTATGCGTCCTGCGAGGAGTACTACCGTTCCTGGGCCAGCACTTGGGAGCATCAGGCGCTGCTGCGTGCGCGATACGCGGCAGGCGATGCGGCGCTCGCCGAGGATTTCCTTATGAACATCGCCGACCCGTTGCGCTACCCCAAGACGGATTTGACCGATTCTCAAATCGCGGAGATCCGCAAGCTCAAAGCGCGTATGGAAGCCGAGCGACTGCCGCGTGGAGTGCGCAGGGACCGGCATCTGAAGCTTGGCAAAGGCGGGCTGTCCGATGTCGAATGGACGGTTCAGCTGCTGCAATTGCGGCATGCCGGAGACAACGCGAACCTGCGGGTCAATGGAACGTTGCAGGCGTTGAACGAACTGGAACGCCGCAGGTTGATCAGTGCTGGTGACGCCGTCGTCCTACGCAAGGCGTGGCGCATGTGCACTGCGGCGCGCAACGGCAACTATCTGTGGAGCGGACGCGTCATCCAGGCGGACATCCTTCCCGACGACACCTATTCCTTGGGTGGAATCGCCGTCTATCTCGGCTATGACGCGAATCGTGGACAGCATTTCGAGAACGACCTGCTCGCCGTGATGCGCAAAAGCCGTGATGTGATGGAGCGGCTTTTCTATGACCGTTCATGACGAACGGCACACGCCGGGCAGGCCGGATGCCGGTGCGTCCGACCTTCGACCGTTCAGCGCACGTACATCGACAGCACGATTGCGACCAGCGTCACGAGGACAGCTGCGCTGAGGGCAAGGGCTCTGCTTCCGTGCTTGCGCGTGCCGAACACCGTTATCAGCGCGATGACCGCGAACACGATGGACACGTCCACGAAAATGGAGCAGAAGAACTTCGCCAGCACGGGTCTGCCGAATGCCAGCGGAATGGAGGTCACTGCGGACACGATAGCCGTGATCGCGCTTTTGGAGATGGGCTTCTTCGCCGAATCGTTCGTATTGCTCATATCCGTATATTCCTACCTTGGCCTGACATATCTTATTTATAGAATTATAGATATTGTTGATCGCATGCTTTTTCCGCCCGTATCAAAGACTAATGCCGGACGATGTTCTTCTTTACATATGAACGTCCGACGTGTCTCCGCGAACGAACTTTTGAACAAACGCAAAACGTGAACACGCGGTGAATGATGGGAGTCAGCGTTTCAGGCTATAGTTGGCTAGGTCACTTCGAGTGGCCACCTTCAACCACAAATTGCATGAAAGGTGAGCCGTTGTCCTCAGTACTCGAACCGTCGGTCGAAACGCCGATGGTCGGAAAAAGCGTCATCACTCTCGATGATCTTTCCAT